>JADMIO011863312.1_pt1 | contig 64060 bp, 63 predicted proteins | sample 8958161 | NCBI WGS metagenome assembly JADMIO01 (sample SAMN16585339, study PRJNA669376) | soil metagenome | isolation source: Crop rotation soil | place: USA: Cullars Rotation, Alabama | collected 2011
CGCGACAACTTGTCCACGTGGAATTCTAAGCTTAGGATCCCAATGTGCTGGAAAGACAAAGTAATGCATCATGAAAAATTACGAAATACAAAGTACGAGGTACGAAATTCCGGGGAAATAATGCTTTGAAATTTCTAAATGTTCACTTTTTCCTCCTGATATTTTGATGGGCACTTGAGTAGGATCTTGCTGGCATTGAACGAGTCGCCCTGATAGCTTCCAATGACAACCACTTTTTCCGATTTCAGAAAATCCGCGGGCATAGGCTCCTTGTAATTTACAAGCTGTTCTTTTCCGTGGTCATCAACGAGAATAAATGAAAAGGAAACTTTATCGATGCCCTCCTGAATACCAATAATATTTCCGGAAGCATCTTTTTTCAATTGCCCGACAACGTGAATTTCCTTCTTACTTCCTGTTGAGGCAAGCTTGTATGCCTCCGAAAAACTGACATAGCTGCTGGCATCTCCGGCTGTTGAAACCAGGATGGCTACAGCCGCTGCAATAACAACAATAACTACGATATGAGATTTTTTCATGATTTACGCGAGATTCACAAAAATAAACACAAAAAACCAAAAACAGGTTTTACCGGTTCATTTTGGTTTTTTCATTGATTTGCTTCTCCATTCTATTGAGTTTTCGGTCAAGCAAAAACAGATACGTTATCATCCCGAACAAAACGATAACGATCATAAGCACAATCACGTAGATTTTGCCCTCAGCGCGAAGCCCATCTGCCATTTGGGCGTTTTGGGCTTTTGTCAGGTTCGTGATCAGGCAAAAAATGAGAAGTAAGAGGCTAGCTGATTTTTTCATGTTCTGTTTCCAGTAATTTTTCTTGGAGCGATCGATAACGAAGACGCAGTGAAACGATCCAGTAGCCGATTAAAAGCCAACCGATCACGGCAGGATAGAAGACCATTCGCATTCGACTATCTAGATCATACATATTGAATCCGGGATTACCACCATTTCCGGGATGCATGGAACTGGTAAGTCGTGGAATGATGAATATCAGGGGTATCATGGCGGCAAATGCAAAAATATTATAAACAGCGCTCAGCCTGGCGCGTTGTTCCTGGTTTTCAACGGAACCCCGTAAAACGAAATATGCCAGATAGATCAATAGGGTAATGGCCGCGCCGTTTTGTTTAGGATCTCCATGCCATGGCGAACCCCAAGTATAATTTGCCCATAGCATTCCGGTAAGCATCCCAAGGATCCCGAAAACCATTCCAACGTTGGCGAACTCAACCGATCTCTCATCTATTCCGATATCCGGGTTTCTTAAATACCTGATCGCATGAAAAACAGAAAAACCGAAAAGAAAAATCATCCCGAACCACATCGGCACATGAAAATACAAGGCACGTACCGTTTCATTCAGGATCTCCATTCTGGGAACATCCATCAATAGTCCTCCAATATGGACATAGACAATCAGGATAACGGCAACGATTTTTAACCAGGTTTTCATGTTAAGACAGAAACTCGCTGCATCCTGTCGGCCAGCGACTGATTTTAGCTGCGCCAAATATAAGGGAAGAGGATGTAGGAAAGGGTGGTGAGAATGCAATTTATTGCCAGAAGATTGAGCAACTCGTCGTAACTGGTGGACCTGTCAAGTCCGTCCAGAATGTTCTTGGTTATTCGGATCGCCATAAGTAAAATGCTGATCACCACAGGAAAACTCAGAACGGCCATCAGGATCGAGCTATTTGTCGCTTTTGCCGAAATTCCTGAAATAAGGCTAAGGGATGCTGCAAAAGCCACGGATGTTAAAATGAGTGTAAGCAGCAGCAGGAGATGATCCTGTATTTCATTCTGGATAAAAAGATAGAAAAGCAGATAGCCTATTGACGAAAGCAGGAAGCAAAGCAGTGTGTTGTAAATAATTTTTGAGAGAATGATCTGCTGTGGAGAGGCGAGAGAGTAATAATAAATCATCGATCCTTTACTTTCTCCAATAAAAGTTTTTGCAACGCTGTTAATAACGCTAAAGAGAATAGTAAGCCAGAAAAGGGCAGACCATGTTGCCTCGGAGATCGAGGCCTGCTGCAGCCGGAATGTGAGATAGCAGATAAAGATCAGGCTCAGCAGATACAGTCCGATTCCGGAGATGACCGACTTGCGTCTTAGTTCAAGCGTAAATTCCTTCTTCAGAAGTTGTAATAGGATCAAGCAGATGCTTTTGGATAATTTTCCTCATGAAGTCTGACTTCTTTCACGATATGGAGTGACCAGATAATTGCAGATGCAATAACAAGTCCGATGAAAGCACCGCCAACCACAAAGAAAAGTGTCCGTGGCGTACTTGGCTGCGTTGAGACATTAAAGCCTTCTATCACCTGTAAGCTGCTCGCGAGTGCCAGTGCATTCTCATAGTCAATTTTTTCTTTTGTAAGGTCGAGTATCTTCGAGTTTATCACTGTCGGATCGAACGTAACATTGCCCTTCAGGTTACTAAATAAATCTCCTTTAGACACACTCGTCTTCAGGTTTTCCAGATCCTGAATTTCCTTTTCCGATTTTTCAATAAGTTCCTTGTAGTAATTTTTCCGTTGGTTGATCCGCGTGCTGAGAAATTCATTATGTTCCATGTAATGGACAATTCCCTTTTGCAATTCCGGAAAAATCTGATTGTCCAGGACCTGTCCGTGAATAACAAAATTATTCCCTTCCGAAGCCAGATTTCTGGGTTTGGGCCGGTCTTCTTCCATAACTTTTATTTCCACGCCGACAATCTTGCTGGCTACTTCCTGCGAAACACCCAGCTTTGAGCTCAGCAGGTCAATATTGCCATCCTGTATCAGAAGGTTCAGGTTGTCAATCAATTCCTCGGCAACGGGCGTGGTGATCAGGCCCGAATTATCGATCGTAATTTCCACGGCATTATCCGTAGACGTTGTATGAAACGGTGAAAATATTCCAGAGGTCGCAATCATTTTGCTTTGGTAGACGCTTTTAGCGACCAGTCTATATAGAAAGCCCGCAATACCCCCAAAAACCACCAACACGATCAAGAGGACTAGATGAGACTTAATCGATCGGACTATTCGGATGAAGAGCTGATTCAGGTCGATCTCATTTGAATTTCTTTCATCCATGTAGATAATTGTTTCCGAAAAGTATGAAATAATATAAAATCCGCACAATCTGTTAGTTTTGCGGTTCAAATTGCATTATTGTATTGTATGGGGTCTTCTGTACTGGTAACAGGTGCTGCCGGGTTTATCGGTTTCCACGTTTCTCAGAAATTGAGCAATCACGGTGTTCAGGTTGTGGGGATCGATAATATGAATGATTATTATGATGTTAACCTGAAAAAGTCACGGCTTCGGTTACTGCAAAAACAGCAGTCTTTCGAATTCCATGAGTTGGATTTGACCGACCGTGTGAGGTTGGGTAACCTTTTCAGAGAGCATCGATTTCAAACCGTCATTAACCTGGCGGCCCAGGCAGGAGTCCGGTATTCGCTGACCCATCCGCATGCATACCTGGAAAGTAACCTACACGGTTTCCTGAATATTCTGGAATCCTGCCGGCATCATCAGACAGGTCATCTGATCTATGCATCATCCAGCTCTGTTTATGGAGCAAATCGACAGATGCCTTTCTCCGTGCATCAGAATGTTGACCATCCTATATCGCTTTACGCAGCATCGAAAAAATCGAACGAACTGATGGCGCATACGTATTCAGCGTTGTATCAGCTACCCACAACCGGGCTCCGGTTTTTTACGGTGTATGGTCCTTTTGGCAGACCAGATATGGCGTTATTTATCTTTACCAAGGCGATTCTCGAAGGAAAACCGATTGATGTATATAACTTCGGAAAAATGAGGCGTGACTTCACTTACATAGACGATATAACTGAAAGTATTTTTCGCCTTGTCTCCAAAATGCCTGCCCCTGATAAAAGCTGGAATGGGAATAAGCCCGATCCGGCTACGAGTTTTGCACCATATCGGATTTACAATATAGGAAACAACAAACCGGTTGAACTCATTCGCTTTATTGAAGTCATTGAGCAAAAATTGAACAAGAAAGCGGTTAAAAATCTTCTGCCGATTCAGGACGGTGACGTTCCCGAAACCTTTGCGGATGTCGAAGACCTGACGCGCGATGTCGGGTTTAAACCGGATACGTCAATTGAAGTTGGCGTGAGTAATTTTATCGATTGGTATCTCGATTATTATAATGTAAAACCTTAACCAATGGAACGAATTGGTATCATCGGTCTCGGTTATGTGGGCCTTCCACTTGCTGCGGAGTTCGGGAAAGTAGTGGATGTGATCGGGTTCGACATCAATAAACAAAGAATTGATGAACTGAAAAAAGGTTATGATCGTACACGCGAGGTTGAGTCTGAGGAATTGAAGAGTGCCGCAAAGCTGAAATACTCGGCCGACATTAATGATTTGAAGGAGGTGAATTATTTCATCATAACAGTGCCAACTCCCGTTGATGAATTCAAGAAGCCCGATCTTACGCCACTTGTCAGTGCCAGCACCAGCGTGGGGAAAGTGCTAAAAAAAGGAGATATCGTTATATATGAATCAACCGTGTATCCGGGTTGTACAGAAGAAGTCTGTGTGCCGGTTCTTGAGAAAACCAGCGGATTGAAATTTAACCTGGATTTTTTCTGCGGATATTCTCCCGAGCGAATCAATCCGGGGGACAAACTTCACCGGGTCACCACGATAAGAAAAGTGACTAGCGGGAGCACCCCCGCAGTGGCGGAGAAGGTAAATAACCTGTATCTTAAAATTATACAGGCAGGAACGCATAAAGCTTCATCGATCAAAGTTGCAGAAGCCGCAAAAGTGATTGAGAATTCCCAACGTGATATCAATATCGCCTTCGTGAACGAGCTCGCATTGATTTTTGAGCGCATCGGTATCGATACGCATGAAGTCCTTGAAGCGGCTGGCACAAAATGGAATTTTCTCCCCTTCAAACCAGGACTGGTCGGAGGACACTGTATTGGCGTCGATCCCTACTACCTAACCCACAAAGCCGAAAGTCTCGGATATCACCCCGAAGTGATTCTTTCCGGACGGAGGATCAACGACAATATGGGAATTTTTATCGCCAACAGTGTTGTTAAACTGATGGCGCAAAATGAGTTACCGATTCACAAAGCGAATACGCTTATCCTTGGCATTACCTTCAAGGAAAACTGTCCTGACATCCGAAACAGCAGGGTTGTGGATGTGATCCGGGAATTGAAAAGTTTTGGAACGCAAATTGACATTTATGATCCGCATGCAGATGAGGAGGAAGTAAAGCATGAATACGGTTTGTCGCTGATCAACTCGATTGAAAAAAAATATGACGCCATCATCCTTACCGTCAGTCACGTCGAGTTTGCGAATCTGGATTGGAACAAGATGAAACACGACAAAACGGTTGTCTACGATGTTAAAGGCTTTTTGAAAAAGGAATTGGTAACCGCACGTTTATAATCCAAAAAATGAGCAACAAAATACTGGTCACGGGTGGTGCCGGCTATATCGGCGCACACACAGCCCTTGAACTTATACAGGCTGGCTATTCCACTTTGATCGTCGATAATTTTTCCAAAAGTGATCGGACACTGCTGGATGGTCTGGAAAAAATACTCGGTAAAAAACCGGAATTCCTCGAAGGCAGTTGTAGTGACCGAAGTTTTTTACGTGATCTCTTTTCAAAGCATGGGCCCTTCTCCTGTGTAATGCATTTCGCAGCCTATAAATCGGTTGGAGAATCCGTTCAAAAGCCTTTTATGTATTACGAGAATAATTTGGATTCCTTGATTGCTCTCGTAGAGGTTATGAATGAATTTGATATCAAGGATCTGATTTTTTCTTCCTCCTGCACTGTATATGGTCAACCAGACCATATACCAGTCAGCGAAGAGGCGCCTTTCAAAAGAGCGGAATCACCATACGGATCTACCAAGCAAATGTGTGAACGTATGCTCGAGGACCTTCATGTGATGAAATTTCGTACTATCTCATTACGTTATTTTAATCCCATAGGCGCCCATCCAAGCGGTCTTTTAGGAGAGCTGCCCGTGGGGACGCCAAATAATCTTGTTCCTTTTGTTACGCAAACGGCGGCAGGAGTTCGTCAGGAGCTTGTGATTTTTGGTGATGATTACAATACCCCGGACGGCACATGCATCCGCGACTTCATCCATGTAGTGGATCTGGCGAAGGCGCACCTCCAGGCGATGGAATATCTGTCAAAGAAACCAAAACAGCCCCTGCTAGAAATTTTCAATCTCGGAACCGGGGTAGGAGTCTCGGTCTTGCAGCTTGTAAAAGAATTCATTCAAGCTACGGGCGTAAGCCTGCCGTATAGAATCGGGCCCAGAAGGCAGGGCGATGTTGAGAAGGTTTATGCGGATCCGACAAAGGTGAACAAAATGCTTGGCTGGCAAACACGTTATTCACTCCGCGACTCGCTGATCCACGCCTGGCAATGGGAAAAGAAAATCCGCAATCTTGCTTAAATAACGCGCCATCATGGACAAGATCAGAATGGTAGACCTTCAGGGTCAATACTTGCAGATCAAAGGGGAAATGGATAAGGCCATTCAGCGTGTTCTAGATTCAGCCGCATTTATTCAGGGACCCGAAGTTCATGAATTTTCCCAGGCACTTGGTAAGTATGTGCAGGTAAAACATGTGATCACCTGCGCAAATGGAACCGATGCTTTACAAATCGCCATGATGGCGATGGAGTTAAAGCCTGGTGATGAAGTTATTGTACCCGTTCATACCTATGTAGCCACCGCGGAAGTAATTGCACTGCTCAACCTGGTTCCGGTATTCGTCGATGTTGATGCCAATACGTTTAATATCGATACCCTGCAGATCGAGTCCAAAATAACACCCAGAACCAAGGCCATCGTACCTGTTCATCTCTACGGCCAGTGTGCAGACATGGAGCCCATTCTTAAAATTGCATCGCAGCATAACCTCTTTGTCATCGAGGATGCAGCGCAGGCACTGGGGGCCGAGTACACTTTTTCCAACGGTGTCAGAAAAAAAGCGGGAACCATGGGAGACATCGGTACGACGTCATTTTTCCCATCCAAAAATCTCGGCTGCTATGGCGACGGCGGAGCACTGTTCACGAACAACGATGCATTGGGAGAAAAGATCCGCATGATGGCCAACCATGGACAAAAAATAAAATATCACCACGATATCATCGGTGTTAACAGCCGACTGGATACGCTTCAGGCGGCTATTTTGCTCGTGAAACTGAAGTACGTTGACGGTTACACAGCGAAAAGAAATGACGTGGCAGCCTTTTATGACAAAATGCTGGCGGAAATAAAGCAAGTTAAAATTCCTTTTCGCATGCAACAGTCAAGCCATGTCTTTCACCAGTACACATTAAAAACCAGCCGTCGCGACGAATTGAAATCGGAACTTGAAAAAAAAGGAATACCATCAATGATCTACTACCCTGTTCCGTTACACCTGCAAAAAGCTTATGAGCGGCCTGGCTTCGGTGAGGGTTCATTTCCGGTTACCGAGCAATTATCCAGAACGGTAATTTCGATACCGATCCACACGGAGATGAAAAGTGAGGAACTATCCTACATTTGTGATAGCATTAAAGGGTTCTTCTGATGGCTGACGACGACAAATATTTTGCCCATCCAACTGCCGTAATTGACGAGGGGTGCGAAATTGGTGCTGGTACCAGGATCTGGCATTTTTCGCATATCATGCAGAATTGTAAAATTGGGCAGAACTGTAATCTCGGCCAGAATGTGGTCGTCTCTCCGGAAGTTGTCCTGGGCAGGAATGTCAAAGTCCAAAACAACGTATCTATCTATACCGGTGTTGTTTGTGAAGATGACGTGTTCCTCGGGCCGTCAATGGTATTCACCAACATTGTAAATCCCCGGAGTGCAGTAAACCGGAGAAGTCAGTACGAAAGAACAATCGTAGGGAAAGGCGCCTCGATTGGAGCGAACGCGACCATCATATGTGGAAATACCATTGGTGAATATGCTTTCATTGGCGCGGGCGCCGTTGTTACAAAGTCCGTTCCTGCGTATGCTCTTGTTGTCGGCAATCCTGCTCACCAAACCGGTTGGATGAGCGAGTTTGGCCATAAATTGAACTTCAATAAGGACGGAATTGCTTTTTGCCCGGAGAGTAAACAGGAATACAAACTGGAAGCAGGAGCAGTAAAGAAACTAAAATGAAAACTTTCGCATTGATTGGTGCTGCGGGATACATTGCACCCAGGCACATGAAAGCTATCAAGGAAACTAATAATAGTTTAGTGGCCGCGCTGGATAAGCATGACAATGTTGGAATACTGGACTCGTATTTTCCCGATGCCGATTTTTTTACAGAGTTCGAACGATTCGACCGCCATCTTGACAAACTCAGGAGGAACAATAAAAAAATTGACTATGTAAGCATATGCTCGCCGAACTATTTGCACGATTCACATATTCGCTTCGCTTTACGGCATTCGGCCCATGCAATTTGTGAGAAACCATTGGTCCTCAATCCGTGGAATATCGACGCGCTTCAGGATTTCGAAAGGGAATATGGCAAGCGAATCTATAACATTCTGCAGCTTCGACTTCATCCTGACCTTGTCAAGCTTAAAAAGAAAGTTGAAGAGTCGCCGAAAAATAAAAAGTACGATGTCGATCTCACTTATCTCACCAGTCGCGGCAATTGGTATTATGCCAGCTGGAAAGGTGAGGACAACAAATCCGGAGGTATTTCAACCAATATTGGAATTCATTTTTTCGATATGCTCACGTGGATATTTGGAAGCGTACAAAATAATGTCGTGCACGTAAGGCATTATGACCGGGAGTCAGGATTTCTGGAATTGGAAAAAGCCCGTGTCCGCTGGTTTTTGAGTATCAACTACGATACCATACCCAAACAAATCAGTGAAACAGGCCAACGAACCTACCGGTCGATTATGGTTGACGGTCAGGAGATCGAATTCAGCAGTGGTTTCACAAACCTCCACACGGATAGCTACAGAAACATTCTGGAGGGCCAGGGATTTGGGCTGATAGAAGCCAGGCCTTCTGTTCAAATGGCATTTGAAATACGAAATGCGACACCGGCCGGGCTGGTGGGCGAATACCATCCCATGGCAAAATTGCCGCTGTCTGTACATCCATTCGTTGGTTGAAACGAAGAACCAATCTCCCTTGCCTGCTGCTTAAAAAGGTGACTATATTTGGGAGAGTTCAATAGACCGGGGATGATATGTTCAGGCGCGCCACTCCTAGTGCATTAGTTTTTATTACGATCTTTTACAGTTTTTGTTCGGATGAGATCTCTCCTGCAGCGCTGCCGGAAGACTCGTTTGATATTATCCTTGTGGTTGGTCAATCCAACACGCTTGCCGGAAGCGGCTACAATCGTTTGTTCGACAAAACCAGAGGCATCACTCAATTGGGGAGATTCGGCAACCATGATTATAAGATCATATGGGCGGAGGAACCGCTGGAACACCATTCTCCACGCAAGAACCAAATTGGGTTCGCGCTTGGATTTGCAAGGAACTACCGAAAAGAATTCGCAGCGCATGGAAGAAGTGTGTTGATTATACCTTGCGGAAAAGGTGGAACCGGTTTTCGAGGGCATCATTGGAATAAAGGAGATGAACTATATAACGACGCCGTCGACCGCACGAACTATTGCCTGAACAAATTTCCCAATTCCAAGGTGGTTGCTATTTTATGGCATCAGGGCGAAAGCGATGTCGGATATGTCCATTATGAGGCACATCTGGATTCGATGATTGTCAATATGCGAAAGGACCTGCATGATAAAAATATTCCCTTTATCCTGGGAGGGATGGTTCCTTATTGGGTGTCACGAGATACAGCTAGAATGGCAATCCAGGAGCTCATCCGATCCACACCCTTGCGGATCCGGCGAACGGCATATGTAGATCCCACAAAACCATTTATCATCTCAAAACGTCATAATGACGACGATGAGGTGCACTATGATGCCTCGGGGCAACGCGAATTGGCAAGACGATATTTTGAGACCTACACCACGCTCACAAAAACAGAACATTGAAACTACCGGTAAACAGTCAGTACTCCTGATATATTGCCCTCACTACTGACATATCAAATTCGCTGAAAACACCAAATGCGGTTTTTTGATCCACTACAATATGGCTGATGCTTCCAGAAACAAGCTTTTGATTTCGTTCAAAATTTTTCAGCGTGGAAACAGCGATACCTCCGGCCGCCTGGTAAAGCGATTCGCGTTCCAGCTTCGTAAATTTGTCTTGATCCAAAATAGCTTTTAGTGTGTGACCAGTGTGCTGGTAATACGTCCGATTATCCGGTCGAACGCTTAAAACAGCATCGGATCGGAAGAGGGCTAGTGTGTTTACAGCGTCATCCAGAACATCTGCATCTACAAATGGATATTCAAGGGAAATTGACATCAATGCATCTATTGACGTACCAAGACCCTTGACATGGGCGATGGCTTGCTGAAACGTTTTCGCAAGTGTTTCATTGCTTTTGGCATATTCCTGCGGGCGCTCGATGATGTAAACATGGGGATATTCGCCTACCCAACCTTTGCAGTGGTCGATTATTTCTTTATCGGAAGCAGAAATAATGATGGTATGTACCCTTCGTGCGCTCACGCACGCCTGAACTTTCCATTCCAAAATACTTTTTCCCTTGATTTCAACCAGAGGCCAGTTCAGACCGCCGATCCATGTGTTTCTTACCGGGATCACGGCCAGCGTTTGCGGGACGTTGAAATGCTCGTCCACAAATAATTCTTTGATTTTTTTCCGAGTGGATAGGATTTTCAACTCATCCCGCGTAAGGTTCTTGTCGTGTCTTCGGTAATAAAATAAGGGCTTGTTGATATTTGTTACCTTATGGTGAGTAATGAATTTGATCCACAGATCATATCCATCCTGGCAAACAAAACTTTCGTTGTAACCGCCTAGCTGTTTGAGGAATGAAAGTCTGATCATGGTGCAGGCACCGTGTGCAGGTTGATCGTAGAGGGAAACTTCCTCTTCAAAATTGTGACGCTTTTCCTCGCCTGTTACGACACCGTGACTGTCTACATAAAAATAGTCAGGAAAAACAAGGCCCAGGTCCCCGTCTTTTTCGAGCGAACTGCTCATCAGCTCAAGTGCATTGGGTTCGATGTAATCATCGGCATCCAGGCGCATGATATACTTTCCCCTGGCCGCTCGCATCGCGATGTTATTAGTCACATTCAGCCCCTTATTCTGTTGATAGATGATGGTGACATTGGAAACTGAACGGTATTGCTCAATGATATTGCGGCTATCATCGGTCGACCCATCGTCAATGATCAGCAATTCAAAATCTGTAAGTGTCTGATGGAGGACACTTTCAATAGATTGTCTGATATACCTGGCGTAATTGAAATTGGTTATATAGACAGTAACGAGAAAATCGTTGATTTTCATTTCCTTGGAACACCTACCAGAGTCAAACCGTCCGAAAAGCGGGCCTCATCAACAAACTGCTGTAAGTCTACCTGAAGGCGTTTGGTTTCGACTAACGCGCTATAGTTGCCTGTAGCGTTTCCGACCTGCATCAGTGTTTCGTAAACGTCCATTCCGTAATACCACGCAGCTGTAGGCCGAAAGCCAGACCGGTAATACAATTCAGCCGCTGATGCATCCGTGAACAGCATGATATGGCCCATTGGATCGATATGGCGAATAATGGTTTCCGGACTGATTCGCTGGATGGCAGAACTTAACGAATTCCACCGTGGCACTTTTGCAATTACCATTCCATTGCCAGACGCGCTCACAATCTTATGTGCTGTTTCCATAATTTTTGTTGGATTGGGAGTATGCTCAAGCAGTCCCCAGAAGGTTACCACGTCATATCCTTTGTAATCTTCGCTTACCTCCGTAAAGTCTCTCCCGTCGAGGTCAAATCCCCAAATATCTCTTGCAAATTTTCTACTCGATTCGCTTAGCTCAATTCCTTCTGCTTGCATATCTGCTCTTCGGCAAGCCTCAATAAAGTGGCCAGCACCTGACCCGACATCGAGAATCTTTTTTGGTTTGCGGCCATACTGCTTTTCAAAGACCCGGATCATCCAGTCTCGCCACGGAACAGCAATAGAATTGAGCCGGGTTTCGGCTGTTTCCTTGTTGGTATAGGTTGCTGCGTACGTGACATCGTTGAGATAAAAATCGTTGATCGCCTTTCCGGCCGGCCTGTATTTTACGTAAACGTGACCGGTGTCAGGAGATTGAACGTATTCCGCACCATAAATTTCAGCAACGGGTTTTGCTTTTTCAGTCGAAATGCCGGTAACCGGACAGGCCGATACGAATTCCTTTTCGCCGCTGTATAATTTTTTTCTCGAGTCTGCGTAATACTTGATTTTCTGCTGAATACTATTAACAATATCTTTCTTCAGGCCTAAAAGGTCTGTTTTCTTTCCAAGGTATAAATCCAATTCAAAATTTTCACGTCCGTCTTTTCCTTCCCTTGTCCAAAGTTCTTTATCAGATACTCCTTGCTGAACAAGGGAAGAAGTTTTTGTCCAATTCATATTATAATATTTTTGGTGTGTTATTCATTGTAAGTCATTCCAGTCAAGCTTCTGGTGCTTTTTAAGATCCACCCTGGGGGTTTTTCCGAGCACCTGCTGAAAATATCGGGCATCAATGCCGTGGTTCGGCCTCAACACCGTGAGATTCTCTTCAGATAATACTTCTCCAGCTTTGATATCGCGTGAGGGATAAACTGCTCTTCGAAATGACACTTCATGCTGGTTGTCTAATTCTATTGGAAGTGGTTTTTTTAACGTATCTCCCTTGTAAACACGGATCAATTTTACTTCTTCAATCAACGCCTTAACTTCACCAGGAGTCAGAGAAACCTTATGGTCGCGAAATTGCTTTCCGTCGCGGTTATCCGTGAAATGGAATTCCAACACTTCTGCGCCCATCGCCGCAGCATAATAAAGTGCTTTACTTCCTTCTGTATGATCTGAATAACCTATCGTAAGTCCGGTTTTCGCTTTCAGGCTGTTCATTACATTCAGGTGAGCATCTCCCGGGCCAATCGGATACATCGATGTGCATTGTAACACCGCCAGCATGTTCTTGTCTTTGTATACAGGGTTAATCTGCTGAATGTACGCAATGCTATCCAGCACCTCTTTTTCAGTGGAAAGGCCCGTTGACAAGATCATGGGCTTCCCCCTTTCTGCGGTTTTCTTCAGAACCGGGTAAGCTGTGAGATCACCGCTGCCAATTTTGTAAATTGAAATGAACTCATCTATCCAGGCCATCGCATCGATGTCCCAAACCGAGGAAGTGTAAGAAAGTCCTGCATCAAGGATCATTTCTGCCAGATAGCGATGTTGCTCCTGGGTAAGCTCGAATTTCTTAAAGTGTTTATTGCGATCGGGGCTCTCAACCGTTGACACCAATGTATCGCCAGTATAGATCTGGAACTTGACAAAATCCACATCTGTTTGGATTGCCAGGCTCGTCAATTTCTTAGCTTGTTCAAAATCGCCCTCATGATTGCCGCCAATTTCAGCAATCAACAAGGGGCCATACTTTCCGATAAAAGGACTATTCATGCCTGCGTCTTTAGTGAGTGTCTGAAGGCCCTTGCATCCCCTTCAATTTTTTCTCATATATACTGTAGATCTCTTTCATGTTGTAATGGATATGATCGACGGTGAATTGTTCAATTATTTTTTTGGATCGCTCAAAGTCGTCTTTGGTGTCCAGTGCGAACTGGATTCCAGCCGCCTCGGGGAAATCCGCATTGGTCACATACAAATAATTTTGCCCTTCATCGTGATCATACAGGTAAGAAGTAACATGTTCTTGGTGCTCGCGTGACAGATTTATTTTCTCAAGCAATTCCTGATAATAGGAAACCCGTACCATTTCTATGCTCATTCCTTTCGGAAAAGTGCGGCCTTTGACGTTGCTGATAAAATCGTATTTACCTGACTGGGCGGCTTGCTTCATTTTGTGCAATACATTGGAATCCACGAAAATATTGTCACCGTTGATGCGCGTGGCGTATGCCCACCCTTGCGATTTGGCTGCCTGAAAGAACCTGTCTGCCACATTTTCCAGAGATCCGCGGAAACAGTCAACACCCACCTTTTCGGCAAAGTCGGCAATGGGATTGTCAGCATGCGTATCCGAAGTCGCAATGACAATCTGACGCCTGCTAAATACAACAGCCAGCTTTTCAACAATGTATTGCAGCACAGGTTTTTCCCTGATCCGCATTAATGCTTTCCCGGGCAGACGTTGTGAGGAAAAGCGAGATAAAATGACTGCGCCGATATCGTCACTCACGTTCTCCAATTTTCTTTGCAGGGCTCCCTCCCCAGATTTCATTTGCCGGAACGTCTGTGTTTACCACCGAATTGGCCGCCACGACTGCGCCATCCCCGATAGTTATCCCTTTAAGAATTGTTACATTGCTGGCAATCCAAACATCGTTTCCGACGCGAATTGGTGCGGTAACGTTGGGTTGCCGGTTAATTTGTTGTCCTTTTTTGATGGCATGATCACTATCCACCAGATAAACGAACGGCGCGATCAGGCAATCATCGCCGATTTCAATTTTTTCAGATGAGAAAATGAAAGCATGATAACCAATGGTGGTCCTGCTTCCGATTTTTATCAGCGCATGCTCATTGCAACTGCATATGCGTGCTCCCTCTTTAACGAGGACTTCATCACCAATGAAAATATTTTTCGGGAATCGCATGAATTCTGCATCCTTGTCAATATGCACCTTATTGCCAAGGTGGCCCAGCCTCCTTCGTTCGATGAAGGCTCTGAAATGGTTTTTCCACGTAAATTTCAGATGCTTCCTTACTTGTGACATGTGCTGGAACGCCCTTTCCGGACTGCTTTTAAGGCTGCAAATATACTACTTTATGAAAAACACGCCTCGTCGGCGTCCATCGCCTAATCCGCCATAAGATCGGTCTGATCCGCGACAACCGGCGAGACGGGCAGGGTGGTATTTCGTCGTTTGTAGAACAAAAACTTTACAATAAACAAAGTCAAAAATCCTAGCGCAGTGGCATATGCTGATCCCATCATTCCATAGTTCAATGTCAGTACGATGTTAAGCGCAAAGCTGATTCCCGCTGCTATGAACGAGGAGATCAGGATGGCCCTGTCCATCCGATGCAGGTATAACATATAGTGCGGGTAATAAGAAAGCATATAGAAAATCATTCCTGCCAACAGGACCACGAGGACTGAATAGTGTTCCTTCAGCGCGGGCCTGTCAATCAACTCCATGAGAAATGGCGCCGTAACAAGAATTAGAAAAGTCACCAGAACAGATACCACTATGATTTCGCGGAGGAATTTTTTCCTGATTTTCATAAACACCCCTGAATCCTGGCCATTAAACGAGCGAATGAGCTGTGGATAAAGCACGGCGATGGTAACCGAATGGGTCGTGACGTAAATCAGGTTCGTGAGATTGCTGTAAAAAGTGAAAATACCGACATCCGCTTTTGTCGCGACGATATCCAGGATGTAGCGCGATGAAAACTCGATGATTTTAAAAAGTACCGTAGAAATAAAAAAAGTAAGCGATATGCCCAGGCCTGTTTTGATTCGGGAAGGCAAGGCATGAAATCCGGTAAATTCTATCAGGTTCCTGCGCCGGATATGAAAAGCGATCATCATTACCGAAATCAAAGCAAACACAAACCACAAGCCGAAAATTGAGGCAAGGGACAACTCAACCAGGTGAACAGCCGGATGCGAAAAGACGTAAAACAGTATACACCAGAACGCCATACGAATGAACTGCGACAGATTTGCCAGCAAAGGCCGTGAGTAAGTGATCAGCAACCGATACCCCTCCTGGGAAAGGTGTTCGACCACAAAAATCAGATAGAATATGAAAATGTAGCGATCAGGAACAAATGAATGCAGAACGGGATACGACAAAGGAATAAAGATCAAATACGTCACAACGTGAAACATCAACTGATCGCCCAGCAATTGACGCTGTTTTATTTCGTTCGAACCCAGCAACTCGCGTGTGTTGTAGTTATAAAAGTCAAGCCCCGCCAAAATGACGAACAGTGTTATCGTGGTGTAAAAGAGGGAGTACGTCCCATAATCTTCAAGGCTAAAACTCTTAATGATGATCAGGTTGAATAGAAAACGCACGCCCAGCGTGAGAACCCTTACGAAAAGAATAAGAAACCTGTCCCCATACTTCTGGATTATCCTGATGCCTTTCATTTTGAATTAAAAATGAATTTTACGAAAAGTCGTTTATTTTATAGTTAGCGGACTCAACAAACCGTCACAATTCAATGATTTATACGGTGGGTTAGGCCACCATTGCTTAGTTTTGCAGCGAATTGTGGAAACTTATAAAAACTGTACAGTGGAAGATTTTTCAGAAGTTGTTGTACTGATAACACCGTTTCAACTTAAGCAATTCATCACCATTAGGGAAATGGAAGCCCGCCAGTTGGATCATTCCGGTTTGTTGATCTTTTATTCAAAATACATGGACGATCAGCTGTTGCGGAACACTTTTTCAAAGGCAAAGCTGATTCCAGTACCCTATGGGTCGGTATTAAGGAAGGAGTTGAAAGTCCGGAACTTCTTCCGTACGGTCGCTGATCTTCGGATGAAGAAAAGAGAAGTGGAAGACATTGCGAATAGCATGCTGAAGTCGCGCCTGGAACGGTTGTACATTTTCACAGATCGCGAGTATTTTAACCAGTGCCTGATCTGGTATTGCCATAAAAAATATAAGGCCCTCAACGTGATCTACGGTGAAGAGGGCATTGGCAGTTACATCAGGCAGTCAACGGGCGACAAACTGAAAAATCTGCTTTATATTTTTTATGGACGAATTTTTATAGGCTTTCCCTTGAGGTTTGTGCGAACGCTGGGCAGTAATCCGCACATCGACATTTACTATTGCCGGCTGCCGGAACATTTGCCTCAACGAAGAAAAACCGTTGTCTATAAACAAACGCTCGCTCCGGCAGGGGTGAACAGGGACAAAGTGCTGAAGTCAGACCGGGCGATCATTCTGACGGCGCCGATCCCCGACAAAGTAAATTTTATTAATGCCATTGGCGATATTCTCAAGGCGCACAGCTTTAAGCCGTCGGTCAAGCTTCATCCGAGAGAAAATGTAGCTCATTATGAGGGTTTGCGTTACGAACTTGTTGATCAGCGTATGTCATCGGAAAGCCTCGAATATGAGGACTACCACTTTGTTATTAATTTTTTCTCGTCAGCTCTAATTGATTTGTTTATAAAAAACTATCCATCTGATCATATTATTACTTTCACGGTTAGAACAGTGAATTCTAATATACCGCTTTACAGAAAAACGCGGATGTTTGATTCAATAGAGGATTTTAAATCTTTTCTGGATGCGAATTAATGTTAGTGACGGATTTCTGATCCTCACGCTGCTTTTTCCACTCGGTTTGGCAATAGCAACGCTGCAAGGGATCGGATTCGAAATCAATATCTTCTACTTCGTTGCGCTTGCGATAATGGCTGCAGCCATTTACCTTGACTCGCTGCTAAAAGTCAGGCAAAACCGTCAGGAATTTTTCGTTAGAATTTTGCTGATCGTTGTTGTGATATTTTGTCTGGCACTGATCACCCAGGTCCGTTATACGATGCCTGTTGTTTTTTTTGTGGTGCTGCTCATCTTTTTCTGTCTTCCGATAACCGATTATGCTGCCGTTAATAAAAAACGCATATTGGCATTTTGTGCTCTCTATCTCTTCATTTCTCTAACTTTTCTGGTGCATCCGTCTTCATTTGGCGACGATGGGCGCTTTGATGGATTCACCGGCAGCTCTACCACCTACTCCATTTACATAACGGTGTTTGTCATTCTGGCGTTGGCGCAGGATATCAGCGTCAGGCTAAAGGTGTTGGCTTACCTAATCGGGTTGTTTCTGGTGTACATTACGCTCACCAGACTCAACCTGGCCTTTTATCTTGTAGTACCATTTTTGTACTATTTCTCGAAGCGCGGCAGCAAGTTAAAGATTGTGTTGCTATTCGGATTCATGCTGATCCTGAATGCAGCCTACCCGATTTATGACTTCGTGATCAAAAAACATCCTGAAGTGATCGAGTTCAGGTATTCCTCAGGACGGGATGCTTCTTTTAATCTGCGGTACTCGCTGAACAACACAATTGCGAGGGCCTTAAAGGAGTCCTCAACAACTGAAATATTTTTTGGGCACGGCGTTGAGGCTTCCAGGCTTTTGATCAAACGGAGATTTGGCCTGGATCTTTTACCGCATAATGATTTTATCCGGATCCTTTATGATTTTGGAATACTGGGGGTTTTCCTGTTCTTTGTTGTGTTTATGATCGTGGCAATGAAGAACGAAATCACTTACATGCTTGGTTTTGTTTACCTGCTTTCGTTCTATCACAATATGATCTATAATTTCTTTGTCATTGCTTTAATGATCCTATTCTATAAATACAACAGGCCAGTAGAAATAATCGCGGAGAAAAAGACAATAGCGACGGGTTAAAATCATGTCAGACGTTGTCTCCATTCCGCTTGCCTTGATTCCTGCAAACAAGTGAAGAACAAAAGCTTACGCATGCTGTCAGAGCGTTTAAACATTATTTCACTTGAGAACCCGAAAACAAGAGTCGCTTTGCTTTCCGGATATGCGCTCACTTTACCACTAACTACAGGACTTAGCAACTTGATGCTGATTGTCCTCTCAGCAAGCTGGCTGGCGGAGCCCGACTTTAAATCAAGGCTGCAGAAACTGAAGCAAACTCCGGTTCTATTCCTTTTTATGGCTCTGCCTTTTGTCTATGCGTTCGGAATGCTATACACTGAATCTGTCAAGGATGGCGTTGCCTTGCTAACACGATCGCTCGGGTTAACTGTATTTCCGTTGATTATCGGAACACTCAAGAATCCGCTTTCCCAAAAGGAAGTGAGAAGCATATTCACTGTTTTCGTATGCGTGACGTTACTGATAAGCGTCAGTGGTATAGTTGTTCCCATCGAAACTGTGGATACCGTGTTCACCACAACCCGGAATTACCGGGCGCTCTATTTAATCCTTGCATTCGCCTTCGTTCTTTATTACGGTTTTTTCACGAAAGCCTTATCTGTTCCGACCAGGATAGGCATCGTTACTTTGGCAATTCTATTGATGTTCCTTTTAATTGATACGGCGTCAAAAATTCACATATTCCTTTGCCCTCTGATTATCATATTATTCAGCTTTTCGCTTTTAAGAAGAGTTCAAAATGTGGCGCTCGCCATAGCGTTTTTCCTCGCCATTTCGGCGTTGTGGGCGGTTTTTATTGTCAACAATGATTTTACGTCCGACCGAATTAAACGTTTTTTCGTCACAACCGACTACATCAGAAGACGCAACTGGAAAACCAACATTGAGGTAATTAAAGAAAATCTGATGTTCGGGGTTGGTACGGGGGATGGACTGGCGGAATTGCAGGACCACCGCGAAAAGTTTTGGATGGAATACGAGCAGGAGTATAACTCTCACAATCAGTATCTCGAAATATTACTCAGGACTGGACTTATCGGTTTATTGATTTTCGCTGCCATGCTATTGGTGCCCTTATCTGCCTCAATTAAAACTAAGGATTATCTCTATTTGGCTTTTATTCTCATTTTTATGGTCGCATGCCTTACGGAATCGCTGCTTATTCGGCAAAAAGGAATAGCCTTCTATTCTTTTTTTAATATTGTATTCTGGAGCCGGATGGCAAGCCGTCATTTGATGCGCACAGAAACTCAAAAGATGGTAAAATAGCTTTGCGCCTATTATGATTGAACGAATTAGAATTGCAAACATTCCCATCGATCTGTTCACTGTAGAGTCGCTCCATGAAACTATAAAAAATACCCTGGTAAAAGGACAGAAGCGATTGTTCATGCATGCGAATGCAAGACTCGTGGAACTGGCAAACACCAGCGAGCCGTGGCTAATAGATTTTTTTAACAAAAAGGTTGATTATGTTATCTGTGACGGCGCCGGAATCCAGTTTGCAGCAAAGCTTTCCTCACAACCGACTCCTATAAAAATCGCATATAACGTCTGGTTCTGGGAGCTAACCAAGTATATGGTCGATCATAAAATCAATGTCTTTTTGTTGGGTGCCGATCAAAAAACCATACGACAGGCAAACACCAGAATTCTGAATTATGCGCCTGAGCTTGAAATACTCGATTACTATGATGGCTATTTTGACAAGTCTCCCGGTAGTGAAGAGAACAGGAAAATCATAGAAAGGATAAACGATTTGCGTCCGAATATTCTGCTGGTGGGATTTGGGATGCCCATCCAGGAGAAATGGATTATGGAAAATTTTCAAGAGCTGAATGTAAATTGTATTTTGTCGTGCGGCGGAGCATTTGATTTCATCGCGGGGAGAAACCCGGTAGCGCCAGCCTTTTTCAGGAAATTCTATCTGGAATGGTTTTTCCGGTTGATTATTGAACCTGTGAGGCTTTTTAAAAGAAACACCATTGACTTGCTGGTGTTTCTCTATGTAATCGTAAGAGAGCGTTTCAAATCTTCCAAACCCTAGTCCTGTTTCCCAGCAATGGTTGTGCCGTTTGTCGATCTCGCCGCTCAATACCGATCAATTGCAACCGCACTTGATGAAGCCATCCGGAACGAAATACATACTTTTCAGTTCATTCGTGGTAAAAAGGTAAGGGCATTCGAAGAAAATTTTGAAAGCACGCTGAATGCAAGGCATTGTATCACCACAGGAAACGGGACAGATGCACTTTTCGCCGTATTCAAATGTCTTGGCGTCACGGCCGGCGATGAGGTCATCGTTCCTGCGTTCACGTGGATCTCAGACGCCGAAACAGTATCGCTTTGCGGCGCTACGCCGGTCTTTGCCGACATTCATCCGCAAACGTACACACTTAACCCCGCTGAAATAGAAAAAAAGATTACTGCGAAGACAAAAGCCGTGCTCGTTGTCCATTTGTATGGTCAGGCAGCCCACATGCACGAAATCCAGAGCATTTGTGAGAGCAAAAACCTTCTTCTTTTGGAGGATTGCGCTCAGGCTCACCTCACAGAAACAAATAACCGGTATGCAGGAACATTCGGGGTTGCCGGTACCTTCAGCTTCTATCCTACGAAAAACCTGGGAGCTTTCGGTGATGCAGGCTGCGTGGTTACCAATAACGACACGCTCGCGGAAAAGGTCCGGCGTTTCAATAACCACGGGGCACTGGAAAAAGAAGATCATGAGACGGAAGGCACCAATAGCAGGCTGGACAGCTTACAGGCTGCTGTTCTCCTGGCCAAGCTGCCCCACCTTAAACAATGGAATGCCCAGCGCAGCGAACATGCAAAACGGTATTCAGATCAATTGCGTGATGAGTCAAATATTGTCATTCCTTTCGTGAGACCTGATTCAAAGCATACCTTCCACCTGTATGCGGTCCGGGCAAAACACAGAGACAAACTTCAGGAATATCTCTCCGATAAAGGGGTTCAAACAATCGTTCATTATCCGCGCGCCCTTCACAATCTCCCTGCCTACAGGCATCTCCATTTGAAACCGGCCGATTTGCCTGTAGCCAATATGATCCAGGATGAAATTCTCTCGCTGCCTATATATCCGGAACTGAGCATGGAGCAAATTGCTTACGTGTGCCAAAACATTAAAGACTTCTATAGAAAATAGGCCAAATTTCAATTGTTTCCTTAATTTTGGCCCCCAAGGCATTGCTTTATGGCTATTCAGTTAGCAGCTGCTATCACGTCTTTCGTCATTTCCTTCCTGATCGTACCGGTCATTATCAAATATTCCTTGAGAAAAAATCTGGTGGATATCCCAGGCAGACGAAAAATCCATAAGAAATTAACCCCTTCAATGGGTGGGATCGCCATCTTTTGCGGCTTCTTTATTTCAACGCTTATCTGGCTTGACTTTCAAAGCTGGGGCCAGATCAAATTCATTCTTGTCGCACTTTTTGTCATCTTTTTTATCGGCGTACGAGATGATCTTGTGCCGCTGCGGGCAATTCTGAAACTTGTGGGCCAGGTCATGGCGGCCAGTCTACTCGTCATTCTTTTCAACCTCAGGCTTCATTCATTTTATGGTTTGTTTGGTGTGCATGAGCTTCCTGATCTGGTCAGCTACGTCATCACCATTTTTACCATTATTGTTATTACGAACTCCTTTAATCTTATTGATGGCCTTGATGGCCTTGCCGGAACCATTGCCAGTATCTCCTTGCTTGCTTTTGGAATCTGGTTTTTCCTCGTCGGGGATACCATCTATGCCATTACATCGTTCACTATGCTGGGCGCTATTTTCGCGTTTCTGATTTTCAACTGGGAACCCTCCGAAGTGTTCATGGGCGATACCGGTGCGTTGGTCATTGGCATGATGCTCGCTATTCTTACGATCCATTTCATCAATACCAATTACGAATTGCCTTCTGCAGCCGACTATAAATTCAGAGCGACGGTTGCAACCGCGGCCTGTTTCATTATGATTCCGCTTGTCGACACGCTACGCATCGTGATTCTAAGGCTACTGAAAAGACAGTCGCCATTCAAGCCGGACAAGAGCCACATTCATCACGCCATTTTAAGGCTAGGCAAAAGCCATAGCCAAACAACGATCATACTCGGCATTACACAGGTTTTTTTCATCGGAATGGCTATCGTTTTGCATAAGGTGTATGATAAATACATGCTGCTCGGCGTTGTGATCATATCCATTATCCTGAGCGTGACACTCGACAGGCTGATCCTGAAAAAACTGGATGTAAAGGAAATCCCTGAATAAGAACCTCGTGATGGAAAACAGGATCAAAAGTTTATTGAAGGAAGTCACGGCCTTTTCTGCCAAAAGCAAGCAGGACCTCGAAACGTTCCGTATGAAATTCATCAGCCGGAAAGGAGCGATCGGAGATCTGTTTGAAGAACTGAAACAGGTGTCGGCTGATCAGAAAAAACAGTTCGGGAAAATCCTCAATGAACTGAAGCAGGCTGCCGAAGCAAAATTTTCCGAGCTGAACAGCACGTTGGAGAATGAAGATATTTCAAGAAAGGAACTTGATCTTACGCTTCCGCCGGTGCCTGACAAAATTGGCAACCTGCATCCACTCACACTTACAAAATACAGGATCATTGAAATCTTTGAACGTCTCGGTTTTAATGTTGCCGATGGCCCGGAGATCGAGGATGACTGGCATAATTTTTCCGCGCTGAACTTTCCTGCCAATCATCCTGCGCGTGAAATGCAGGACACGTTTTTTGTCGAAAAGTCAGATAAGGAGGGTGAGGATGTTCTCCTCAGAACGCATACTTCGAACGTTCAGATCCGCTTGCTGCAAAATCAGAAACCTCCGGTTCGGGCGATCATGCCGGGCCGCGTTTACAGGAACGAGGCTATCTCGGCGAGGGCGCACTGTTTCTTTCATCAGGTGGAAGGTTTGTATGTCGACCGCAACGTAAGTTTTGCCGACCTGAAACAAACTCTTTTTCACTTTGCCCGCGAAATGTATGGCAAGGACATCAAGCTGCGTTTACGACCTTCTTTCTTTCCTTTCACGGAGCCAAGCGCTGAAATAGATGTTACCTGCCTGATCTGCAAAGGCGCAGGTTGTGTGGTCTGCAAGGGAAGCGGTTGGGTGGAGATCGCAGGATCCGGAATGGTGCATCCTAATGTCCTAAAAAACTGCGGCGTCGACCCGGAGCAATTTACCGGCTTTGCATTTGGAATGGGAATCGAGCGGGTTGCCCAGCTTCGATTCCAGGTCAATGATCTCAGGCTATATTCCGAGAATGACATCCGTTTTCTTCGTCAATTCCACAACGAAGGCGCATCATGACATTGGAAAATATCCGATCTATTGCGGTCATCGGCGCCGGCACGATGGGCCAGGGTATTGCGCAGGTTTGCGCTGTCGCAGGCTACAAAGTGATGCTTTACGATATCCAGCCTGGGCTGGTTTCTTCCGCCCTGGCGGCTATCCGAAAGAACCTGGATGCATTGACTGAGAAAGGCCGGATGAAGCCTGATGAAAAAGAAAATGCCTCTAAACTCTTATCAGGCGTCAGCGACTTCAGAAAACTTCAGGTTGAACTTGCCATTGAAGCGGTTATCGAAAAACTCGAGGTCAAACAAAAGATCTTTTCTGAACTTGAAAAAATCAACGATAAGCATTGTATTCTGGCTACGAATACGTCCTCAATTCCCGTAACGCAGATCGCTTCTGCATTAAAAAATCCTGAGCGGTTTGCCGGAATGCATTTTTTCAATCCCGCCCCGGTGATGAAGCTGGTGGAAATTGTAAAAGGGGCCGGAACCAACGATCAAACGATCAAATACTTATTGCAGTTTGCACAAAAACTTTCCAAACAGCCGGTGCTCGCGCAAGATTCACCAGGATTTATCGTTAATCGGGTGGCGCGTCACTTTTATGTTGAGTCACTGAAAATCCTGGAAGAAAATATCGCGGACCACAAATCCATTGATAAGCTCATGAGATCAACAGGCTTTAAAATGGGGCCCTTTGAGCTGATGGATCTTATTGGTATCGATATCAATTTCTCCGTTACCTCCTCCATGTATAACGCCTTTCATCAGGATCCCAAGTTCAGGCCGAGCCGCATCCAGCAACAGAAGGTTGATTCAGGCCAGCTGGGACGAAAAACAGGGAAAGGGTTTTACGACTATTGACTATGATCCATCGGCTTGAAACTGGAAGGAAAACCATTGCCATATTTATCCTGACGATTGGAACGCTGATCCAGTCGTGTGAGCCCGACATGAGCGATGATCAGATACCTTTTGTGCCATTCAGCGCTATCACCATCAACCTTCTTCTTCCCGAATACAATGCGGTGAGAACTGACGGTGGACATAAATTGATCCCGAGTACGGAAGGTGGTGTTCAGGGAATTATACTGTACAGGCTAAATGCCAGCACCTATTACGCATACGAACGAAATTGCTCTTACCATCCAAATGATGCATGCGTCACGGTGGAAGTGGATCCCTCGGGATTGTTTATGAAAGAACCGTGCTGTGGATCTTCATTCTCCTTATCAACAGGTGAACCTACCGGTGGCCCGGCCTGGCGTCCTTTGCGCAAGTACGAAACGATTTTGAACGGCAACGAACTCACCATCACCGATACCATCGTTGAGTAGGCTCAGCTCATGAGCTTCGATATGATATCATCAACGGTGATACCTTCGGCTTCTGCTTTAAAATTGCGAACGATGCGATGACGTAGAACAGGCTTTGCGATAGCCTGAACATCTTCCACATCAGGTGAGTATTTTCCATTCAACAGGGCATTGCATTTCGCGCCCAGAACAAGGTATTGAGAAGCTCTTGGACCAGCTCCCCATTCCAGATACTCCTGGGCGATTGTGGATGAGCCATTCACTCCGGGTCTTGTCTTATTCACAAGTGAAACCACATACTCGATCACGTTATCCGGCACAGGTACCCTTCTGACCAGGTGTTGATAATAAGTTATCTCATCGCCCGTAAGCACTTTATTCACCGATTTGACTTCGTCCGAAGTGGTTGTTTTGACAACGTCAACTTCTTCCTTGAAGGAAGGATAGGTTAATAATATATTAAACATAAAGCGATCAAGTTGTGCTTCAGGCAAGGGATAGGTTCCTTCCTGCTCGATCGGATTCTGGGTTGCGAGCACAAAAAACGGGCGGGGTAACTCATATTGCTGGCCAGCGATGGTCACGCCGTATTCCTGCATGGATTCCAGCAATGCCGCCTGTGTTTTCGGAGGGGTCCTGTTGATCTCGTCCGCCAGCACAATGTTGGCGAATACCGGACCCCTTACGAATTTAAAGTTACGGTCCTTATCCATGGTCTCAGCGCCGACAATGTCGGAAGGCATCAGGTCGGGTGTGAACTGAATTCTTTTGAACTGAAGTTCAAGGGAAGTGGCGATCGTTTGTACCAACAACGTTTTTGCAAGACCGGGAACACCGATCAACAGCGAATGCCCCTGGCAGAAAATGGCAGTCAGCACCTGCCTGATCACTTCGTCCTGGCCAATGACGACCTTTGAAATTTCGTTTTTAAGTTTTTTATATGAAACGCCTAACTCGTTGGCGGCTTCAACATCCGATGAAAATTTTGTCATGTACATCTATTTTCTGCTGCGCTAAATCTGTTGAACGGGAAGTAAGTAAATAAGTTAAGGCTTCACCCGTTCTACCCGGGTAATGAAATACTTGGTGTCGCCCCTCCACGGGAAGGTCGCATATCTTTTTACATAGTGAAGATTTACCCGCTCACCGCTTAAGGCAACGGCCTCAAGTTCGCTGATCACGGTTTCCTCGTCGCTTTCCACTGAAAAATCAAACGATTCCATAATGGGATTAGCGCCTTTAAGGGCGCCAAAAGTCTGAAGATTCAACTGCCCTTCATACGTTTTGAATAACATGCCTTTTTTACTGACCCTTAACACATTTCCCGCTCTTACCCCTTCGTCGTATACTCCCCAATACATAAAACAGAAAACAATGATGCCTCCGATCAGTGCTATGATCAGGATCATCCTGACCACTTTTTTTGTGGTTTTCTTCACCTTCTGACCAAAACTTTCATTTTCCATAAACCGGGTTTTGGATCGAAATTAACAAACCTCCGAGGAAATCCATGACCGTTAAAAACAAAAAGCCGGCAATTGACCGGCTTTAAGGCTATTCGCTTGTTTTTTTCAGACGGTCATAATCTCACCCTCTTTTTTCTTCATGAGAGCATCGATTCTGGCTATAAAGTCGTCGGTAAGCTTTTGTACTTTTTCCTCGGCATTTATAACATCATCCTCAGAAACGCCCTTGACTTTCTTCAGGTGTTCGTTCGTTTCTTTCCGGATGTTCCGGATGCTCACCTTTCCGTGCTCACATTCCTGACCTACCTGCTTCACCAATTGTTTCCTCCGCTCTTCTGTTAGCATGGGGATGTTGATAATGACCTGCTGGCCGTCATTTTGAGGATTTAAACCAATGTTGGCTGCCAGGATTGCTTTTTCAATCTCCTGTATCATTCCTTTTTCCCATGGTTTTATGAAAATCGTACGCGGGTCCGGCGTCGTCATGGAAGAAACCTGGTTGAGTGGGCTCATTGCTCCGTAATATGAAACCTGAATACCATCGAGCATGGAAGGATTTGCCTTTCCTGCCCGGATCTTTGTCAGCTCCAGACCGACATGGGAAAACGCCCTGTTCATTTGGTCCCTGGCGTCATCGAGATACAGTTCAAGTTCGTCCATACCAATGAGATTTGAACAAATATAAAATAAATAGAAAAATTCGAGATCTACTTTTAACTTATCAAAGTACCGGCTTCCTGGCCATTTACAACCCGCAGGAGATTACCTTTTTTGTTCATGTCAAAAACAATGATCGGCAGCTTGTTTTCCATGCACAATGTAAAGGCAGTCATGTCCATGATATTAAGACCTTTTTCGTAGGCTTCCTGAAAACTGAGTTTGCTATAACGTTTTGCGTCTGGAAATTTTTCCGGATCAGCAGAATAGACACCGTCTACCCGGGTTCCCTTCAGAACGACGTTGGATTGTGTTTCGATAGCCCTCAGACTTGCGGTGGAGTCGGTAGTAAAATACGGATTGCCAATGCCTGCGCCGAAAATAACAATCCTTCCTTTTTCAAGATGCCGGATCGCCCTTCTGCGGATAAACGGCTCACACACCTGCTCCATTTTTATCCCGGCCATCAGTCGGGTATACATGCCATGACGTTCCAGCGCACTCTGCAGGGCCATCCCGTTTATCACGGTTGCCAGCATTCCCATATAATCTCCCTGTACGCGGTCGATACCCATCGTTTCTGCATCACCACCCCTGAAAATGTTTCCGCCGCCGATGACAATCGCGATTTCAACCCCCTTCTCCACGACAGCTTTGATTTCATCGCAATACTGCTCCAATACTGCAGGATCGATATGTTTACTTTTTGTGGGGCCCTGCAGGGCCTCGCCACTCAGTTTGAGCAAGATGCGTTTGTATTTCATTGATGTTTTTGCAGACCGCTGCAAATATAGGGAAGTAATAAAAATTGAAGTGTCAAAACTCGATCAGTACCTGATTTTTTTCAACACTTTCTCCTTTTTTGACTTTGACGTTTTTTACGACGCCGTCTCCCTGAGATTTGATAATGTTTTCCATTTTCATGGCCTCCAGAATAAGCAAGGAGTCTCCGGCTTTCACCGTATCCCCTGCCTTCACCTTCAGGTCTATGATCAGACCTGGCATCGGAGCCTTGACACTGTTTACCCTGCTGGAAGCATTGCTGTTCATTCCCATTTTCTCCAGGAGGAGGTCAAATTTGTCCTTAACGGCTACATGATAAATGGAGCCATTGACCTTGATCACAAAACTTTTAGCGGCAGCGTCTGCTTTAACAACCTCGGCTGTGAAGCTTTGATTTTCATACAGAATGTGGAAATAACCAGCTGAAACTTCGCTCAGATCCCACCTGAAAGGCTGACCGTTTACCGAAAAACCATCATCGGCAAGATCAACGTGAAAGATTTTCTGATTGACAGTTGCGTCAAACATAAAACGTGGTTTAAGCAAGAATAAAAAACTAATTTGATTAATTCTAAAATAAGACACTAAATTTGGTGCATCAACAAGGGGTGCCTAGCAATAACGGGCTGAGATCATACCCATTGAACCTGATGCCGGTAATGCGGCCGAAGGGAAGGCAAATCCGCTAATGGCGGAAATTTTGTAAGCAGATGTAACCCCTTGTACATCGCGGGCTCTTGACAATAGGTTACCGATGCGCAATTTTATTTTAATCAGTACACTTTCGTTCCTGTCATCGTATGCCTTAGCGCAATATGATCTTACGGGTTCCGTTCACGATGCAAATGGTTTTGCTCTCCCGGGAGCAACCGTACAATTGATCGATACAGATCACATTACAATCACTGACGAGCGGGGAAGATTTGGATTTTTCGACGTTCCTTCCGGAGAATATGTAATTGCATTCAGGTTTCTTGGATATTCCGACAAATCCGAGACCGTTAATCTTAGTGAAGACCAGGATTTAAGCATTAACCTGGAAGAATCGGCAATCCTTACCGAAACTGTGGTCATCAGTGCCACACGCGCTACGGACAAAACGCCGACCACTTATTCCATGCTGACCAAAGAAAAAATTCAGCAGCAGAATTTCGGCTACGACCTCCCGTTTCTCCTCAACTGGACTCCCTCCGTTGTCACAACTTCAGACGCCGGAACAGGCATTGGATACACCGGGATCCGGATCCGCGGCAGCGATCCTACCAGGATCAATGTAACCATCAACGGCATCCCCTATAACGATAGCGAATCTTTAGGGACCTTCTGGGTGGATATCCCTGATATAGCGTCATCATCACAAAGTATACAGGTGCAGCGCGGCGTTGGAACGTCGACAAATGGTTCAGGTGCCTTTGGTGCCACCATTAATGTTCAGAGTAATACGCGCAACGATGAGGCCTACGGGCAGTTGATTAATTCGTTTGGCTCTTTTAATTCGCTCAGGCACACTTTGAGTGTGGGTTCCGGTCTTTTAAATAATCACTGGGTTATTGACGGCCGGATTTCAAAGATCGTGTCGGATGGATATATCGATCGCGCCACGGCTGATCTTCAGTCTTACTATTTCTCTGCTGCATACTACAGCAACAAAACCATCATAAAAGCCATCACTTTCGGCGGGAAAGAGAGAACGTATCAAAGCTGGTATGGTGTTCCCGAATCACGACTTAACAACGACACGGAAGCCATGCTCATCACCGCCGCCAATGAAGGATGGAACGAAGAGCAAACCAATAATTTATTAAACTCCGAAAGCCGTACATTTAATCCCTATTTCTATAAAAATCAGGTCGACGATTATCAACAGGATCATTATCAGCTCCACTTTTCACAACACCTGAACGAAAGTTTTACGCTGAACACTGCGTTGCACTATACGCCCGGCAAGGGATACTATGAGGAATATCGCTTTGATGACGCTTTTGAGAACTATGGCGTCGATCCGGTCACCATTGGTGATTCTGTCATTTCTTCTTCGGATATAATCCGCAGGCGATGGCTGGATAACGATTTTTATGGAATAACGTATTCCCTCAATTTCGACAGGAACAGGTGGAATGTCATTTATGGCGGGGCCTGGAACCGTTATGATGGTAACCACTTCGGTGAAATCATCTGGGCTGAGGTAAGTACGGTTCCGATTGAATATACCTACTATTTCAACAATGGCGACAAGCGGGACTTCAATAACTTTTTGAAAGCTAACTATCAGATCGGCGATAACCTCAATGCCTTCGTGGATCTTCAGCTCAGAAAAGTTCAGTACAAGATTGCAGGTATTGAGAACGATGACCTGAATACGCCACTTCATGTTGATGAAACATTCAACTTCTTCAATCCCAAAGCCGGGCTGACGTATGTGTTGGATGACAGGAATCAACTATATGGATCATACAGCGTCGGCAATCGTGAACCTGTTCGTGACGATTTCCTGAGTTTCCCGGGTAACTCTCCCAAACCGGAAAAAATGGGTAATCTTGAAATTGGCTATCGTGGTGCAGGCAAGGGTTATACTTTTCTGGCGAATTATTACCTGATGAATTACAAGGATCAGCTGGTACTGACGGGCGAGGTTAATGATGTTGGCGCGTTCGTAAGAAAAAATGCAGGTGAGAGCTACCGGATGGGAATGGAAATGCAGGCCGCTTTCAGATTGTCGCATAAATTAAACTGGACGGCAAACCTGACCCTCAGCAGAAATAAAATAAAAGCGTATACCGAAATACTTGAAGATTACGGAGACAACTTCGATGAATACCATTTGGTTGAGAACACATACCGGGATACGGATATTTCTTTCTCTCCGGCGATCGTTGGCGCATCCACGTTTGCTTTTCAACCGTTCAAAGGATCGGAGATAGCGTTGATGAGCAAATATGTCGGCCAGCAATACCTTGACAACACATCGGATGAGAACAGAAAACTAGATCCGTATTTTGTGAACGACTTGCGCCTGACCTACACCTGGAAACCGTCCTTCATCCGCGAAATTGGTTTCAGCTTTCTGATTAACAATATTCTTGATGAAGCGTATGAATCCAACGGGTATACCTGGGGCTACCTGGCGGGAGCAGTCGCCTATCGTGAGAACTATTATTTTCCCCAGGCAGGCAGGAATTTTATGGCCATGATTTCTCTGAAATTCTAAGAAACCCCACAGGCAATATGAGGCTGGACTGATTACCTTTGTCCCTATTCCCCATGAGCTCCTATTTCGATACCAAAAAGTTTGTTGTCGCTTTCTTGCGCCTGACGAGGGTCTGGAATCTGCTCATTCTTGCCGTCACCCAATATTTAACGGCCGTTATGCTGATCTCGCCGCTTCATGTTTTTGACCTGCGGTTTTTTCTTTTGGCTACATCCACCGGGCTGATTGCAGCGGCGGGTTATATTATTAATGATTACTATGACATCAAGATCGACCTGGTGAACAAGCCGGAAAGGGTCGTCATTGGTCATGGTATCACGAGAAGGTATGCCCTGCTACTCCACACGGTTCTTTCATTATTGGGTATCGCCTTTGGATTTTTCCTCGACTGGAAGATCGGTGTTCTGAATTTTATTTCTGTTTTTTTTCTATGGTGGTATTCCAATGACCTGAAACGGCATCCCTTCATCGGAAATGTTGTGGTGGCCATCCTTACGGGAATGTCTGTTGTCATCGTTGATGCGCTATATCAGACGGGTAACCGGTTAATTTTCATTTACGCAGCTTTCGCATTTTACATGACGCTCATCCGGGAAATCATCAAGGATATGGAAGATCTGAAGGGCGACAACACATTTGGTTGCAGAACGCTACCAATCGTGTGGGGCTTCCGCAAGACCAAATTCCTCATCTATTCGATCATGTTTCTTTTTGGGGTCACGGTTATTCTCCTCAACCAGTATTTTGAGATGCTCCATCTCTACTTCTTCATGTTGTTCCTTTTTCTCCCTCTGGTCTGGCTGCTGATCAGCCTTATTCGCGCTGATACCAAAAAGGACTTCGCGTGGCTGAGCGGTTTTTGCAAGATCATCATGCTGCTTGGGGTCCTGAGCATGGCATTTGTGTGATTGTAAAAATCTTTAGTTTCTTTGCGCTAAGTATCTGACCATGTCTTCAACAAAATTCCGTCTTGCAGTTTTTGCTTCCGGCAGCGGGACTAATGCGGAAGAAATATTCATACACTTTAAAAATCACCCGGCAATTGAAGTTGTCCTTCTGCTGAGCAATAACCCCAATGCATTTGCTCTTGAACGCGCAAGAAAATTCAGCATCCCAACAAGGGTTTTTACAAAACAAGAGTTTGCTGAGGCAGATCCAATACTAAAGGCATTGCAGGAAAAGAAGGTCACACACATTGCGTTGGCGGGATTTTTATGGATGATCCCTGATTATCTCATCCAGGCATTTCCGGAAAAGATCATCAACATTCACCCTTCGCTCCTCCCCAAGTTTGGCGGCAAAGGAATGTATGGCATCAGGATACACGAAGCTGTCAAGGCGGCCGGCGAAAAGGAATCCGGAATTACTATTCACCAGGTTGACGCAAACTACGATGAAGGAAAGGTGTTATTCCAGGCGAAGTGTTCTATAGAAGATTGGCAAACGCCGCAGCAAATCAATGAATGTATTCATAAGCTCGAATACGAGCATTATCCGGGCGTGATTGAAAAATGGATCCTGGGGCGACTTTGACAAGTAAGTAGGCCTTCCCCTTTTACGCAGCCAAAAATTAAATGCAGGTATCACGAAGGACACAACGAACCACGACGGTCACGACGCTTTTGCATTCTTTGTGTACGTAGTGATTCCTTTGTGTACTTTGTGCGCCTTGCATTTCTGCCGTAAGCGCTTCAGAAACGCAGAAGCAGAGAGAAAAGATAAACCCGTTTCAAGAGAAACTTATACTTCCGCGTAAGCCCTTACCGGGAAAGTCCCCACCCCTTTGAACTTGGGCGGAACAGCGCTGAAACGAAATTGATCCGGCAGCTGATCAAGATTGCAGAGATGTTCTACGATCAGGATCTCGGCCTTGAGTAAAGTGGAGTGGACGGGCCTTCTTCTTGTACGGGTGTCATCAATATTATGGGAATCAATACCGACCAGCACGGCGCCCTGATCCCTGAGATAAATTGCAGCTTCCTCGGTCATGAACGAATGGTCTGTGAAATATTCATCGGTGCGCCAGTGTTTGCTCCAGTTTGTGTTCACAAGTACAGCTTTGCCTTTCACATTGACGTTCTGAAAAAACTGCCTGCCAACTTCAATGCCCTTTTGAAAATCTGCCCGGATAACTATGGCATCCAGTCTCACAAATCTTTTTAATTCAACTTCACTCATATCTTTTCCATCTGCGTAGCGGTGAAACGGACAATCCAGATAGGTTCCGGTATTCGTGATCATTTCGATTTTTCCGATCTGGAATTCCGTTCCTGGTTCGTAAAACTCCCTGGATTTTTCGCGACTCAGATAATCACAGACGATGGGAGCAGGTAAACCTTTATAGGTTATCATCCCGTCTTCAATGGTGTGGCTCAAGTCAATCAGCTTCATGTTTTTCTTGTCTTTAAGGATCGGAAACCCTGACGCCTCAAAATACGTTTATATAAGATGGGCCATCATTAAAAAATGGCCTTTTCAGTTTACGTACGGCCTTTTTCCGCCAGAGTCTCAAATTGAAAATCACCGGCGCGGGGAAAAGTTTCGAAGATGTTCCTCATAAATTCATTGGGTACAGCAAGTTTCCTTTTCAGAAGGTCGATCCAGGCAATGTCAACATTGACGATCGCGGCAATTGTGCCGTCAGCTTTGGTTATGTGATGACGAATGCTGAAACGGCTGAAGTCTTCCCTGGATTTTGTTATTTCAAGATCAATCGAAGGTTTGTCCTCAAATACAATTTCTCTTTTGAAGAGCCCTTCCTCCCTGAACAGGATGGGCCCGATCATGAACTCTTCGTACTTCTTTGTTGTCAGTCCGCGTTCGGCTAATGCAGCAACCCTGCAGGAAGCCGCGTAGTCGTAGTAAACAGAATGACGAAGGTGCCGGTTGGCGTCAATATCCGCCCAGCGGATCTGGATGGGTTGAATAAATTTCTGCATGCTAAGGCGTGTTCACCTCGTTATAACTTTCATTCGCATTGTTATCCGTCCAGCTCATCGGGTAATTCTTGTCGAGAAATTCCAGCGCGTCGGTGGTCAGGTGCAATGGCCTGAAGGTATCGATCATTACCGCGAGCTCATGCGTTTCTTTGGCGCCAATACTTTTTTCCACCGTTCCCGGATGCGGTCCATGGGGCAAGCCTCCGGGGTGCAAGGTGAATGATCCACGCTCAATGCCTCTCCTGCTCATAAAATTTCCTTCTGCATAATACAACACCTCGTCACTGTCGATGTTGCTGTGGTTATACGGCGCCGGAATGGCAAGCGGATGATAGTCAAACAAGCGCGGCACAAAGGAGCAGATCACAAAATTTCTTCCCTGAAATGTCTGATGAACAGGAGGCGGCTGATGGATCCGGCCGGTAATGGGTTCAAAGTCATGAATGGAAAAGGCGTAAGGCCAGAGAAAACCGTCCCATCCAACGAGGTCAAGCGGACTATGATCGTACACGTATTGATGAAGGAATCCCTGCTTTTTGATCTTCAAAATAAATTCGCCTTTTCCACTTTCGCTGATGAGCTCGTGCGGGGGACGAATATCGCGTTCACAATAAGGTGAGTGTTCGAGAAGCTGACCGAGCTGATTGCGGTAGCGCTTTACAGTTTCTACGGGCGAAGCCGATTCCACGATCAACAGGCGCAGGGGCCCCTCTTCAAATTCAACTTTGTAGATGACTGTTCTGGGGACAACAACATAATCGCCCTGTTTGATATCTAACTTTCCAAAAGGCGAGATCAATGTGCCTTTGCCGTCATGAACAAAAATCACCTCGTCACCTTCAGCATTCTTATAAAAGTATTCCATCTTCCGTTGCTTCGGCGAGCAGATGGATAAGGAGCAATCCTGGTTGGCAAGCAACACTTTCCGGGCGCTGAGATAATCTTCGCCAGTAGTCGCAACTTTAGAGGTATTCAGATGAGTTTGTCTCAAGGCGTAGTCCTCAATCATCTTCGGACCAAATTTCACCGGCTCTTTTACTGCCTTGATCCTTGTCGGCGGATGGATATGATAAAGAATGGAATAGATCCCGGAAAAACCTTCGGAACTAACAACCTCTTCCTTGTAGAGGCTTCCGTCTGGCTGACGAAACTGTGTATGGCGCTTAGGCGGGATTTTTCCCAGACGATGATAGTACATGTCACAGCTGTTTAGAAATCAAAATTAATCAGAATTTCCATCCCGCATATCCAAAAATCCGACCACCGATTGAAGTCCGCTGTACTTTGGAATAACATCAACACCCCAACACCTCAACACCTCAGCACCTCAACACATCACGTCACATCTCCGAACGGTTCAGTGAAGGCGCCTGGTCGATGACTTTTAACGATTGCTGGATGATCTCGTTCATCCCATTCAGGATCGGATAATAACCTTCATTTCCCCACAGCTTGCGCGCGATCTGCGCCTTGACATGTGTTTGAAACAATTTTTTCTTTTGTCGTAGCTCAGCATATTCGGCCTTAACCTTATTGCGCTCACCTACCCTTACCAGCTCATTGAGCATGGCATCTGTCACAACGAATGTGTTGAGATAATGCTCAAACCCTTTTTCGATAAGCGACTCCTTGTACTTGTCCGCATAGTAAAAGGTATACTCAAAAATAGCAGTGGATGTGTAAAGCTCATTAAGATAATGGCTGTTCAGGGAAGTGTCCAGCGGAACAAAGTAATCCGGCATGATTCCACCGCCACCATACACGGTTCTACCGTTCAATGTCAGGTATTTGAGCGAATCATTGAACTTAATACTGTCGGCATGAAAAAATTCCCCATGATTATAGCGACTGATAATGTCGCGGGAATATTCTCCCTCGTCTTCATAGGGTTTCTGAATAGATCTTCCGCTTGGGGTATAATACCTCGAAATCGTGAGCCGCAGTTCCGACCCATCGCTCAGGTCAAACGGTGATTGAACAAGTCCCTTTCCAAAACTCCTTCGCCCTACCACAAACGCGCGATCGTTGTCCTGTAAAGCTCCGGCAAGGATCTCCGAAGCAGATGCGCTGCCTTCATTCACGAGCACGAAAAGCTCGCCGGATTCAAAATCACCCTTACTGGTGGATAAAGCCTCCGCATTATACTTTCTTTCCTTCCCTTTCTGAGAAACTATTCTTTTTCCGGAAGGCAGAAATTCATCCGCCATGTCAATCGCCATGTTCATATACCCTCCGGGATTTCCCTGAAGGTCCAGGATCAGCTTCTTCATACCCTTCTCTTTCAGTTTAGCCAGGGAGGTTTTGAATTCATCATAAGTGGTGGCCGAAAAGCGGTTTACTTTGATATAGCCGATCTCCTTACTGATCATGTAAGCAACATCAACCGAATATTGCGGAATTTTATCACGTATGATGGTATAGTCAATGGTTTTGTCCCGTCGCAATACGGTGACCTTGACCTCGGTACCTTTGGGCCCTTTGAGCGATCTCATGACATCGCTGGTGGTGACGCCAACGCCGGCCAGGTTCTTTTCGTCCACCTTGATGATCTTGTCACCGGATTGTATACCCAGGGCTTCTGATGGCCCTCCACTCAACGGAGTGACGACAACGATGGTGTCATTGAAAATATTGAATTCGATACCGATGCCGTCAAAATTACCCTGAAGATCCTCGTTTGCAGCAACCCGGTCGGACGCCGGGATGTACGCTGAATGCGGATCGAGCTTTTGTAAAATGTGCGTAATCGCATCGTCCACCAACTCGCTGGTGTTTACGGTATCCACATATTCCTTTTTTATCTGGGTCAGGATTTCGCGGAATTTCTGCACATCCTGATTGACGTCAGTTGTGCTTTTATCCGTATTTAAACTTGCCCCCACAAAAATCCCTGTTGCAAGGCCCAGGCAAAGAACGATGGGTAACCGGATCTGATATTTTGAATTCTGGCTCATAAAGTCAATTTAAGCACCTGTAGTAGTATGGTAATAACGAAGCACTAAAATAATTGTTGGGATGAAAATGCACGTCCGGCAGCAGGCTGTTTAAATACAAATTTTCTGGTTTCCTAAACCCCTTTGTCGTTATATTTACAGATAGATGAGCAAGTCAGCCCTGAAAAACAAACGCATTGCGGATCTGGTCGATCAGAACTACGTTCACGCTTATGTTTTGTTTTATTTCGGAATCCGTTTCTATGAATATTCTGAATTTACGTTGGAACAGGTTTGCCAGCAAAAAGGTTTAAAGGTCGATCAGGTAGTGAAGGAGCTGGAGGCCCCTGCGCATCTTCAGGAAGCGGACATCCCGCTGGTTTCATATCCCATTGATCTGATCATCGAATATCTTAAACATTCTCATTTCCTTTTCATCAAACATAAGTTGCCGTACATCGCCCGCCTGGTCGAAAGCTTCAAGGCTATCCATGAGGACTATGCGAGCATCGAACGCGACCTCAAGCTGGTCTTCCCGCTGTTTGTAGAGGATTTTATCGAACACATCTACGAAGAAGAAGACACGCTTTTCCATTTTATTCTTGCGCTGGAACGTGCCGCAAAAGGGAATTATGTTCCCAGCAAACTTTTCTACCTTCTGGAGAAGAACTCGGTACAGAAATTTGCTATGGAACACGAAGCGCATGATGATGAAATGGAAGGGATCCGGAAGATCACCAGAGGCTACGTGGTTTCTGCCGATACCCCGCTCCACGTGAAAGTCATTTACAATGAGCTCAAAGCCTTCGAAAAGAGCCTGATCACCCATGCCCGCATCGAGAATGAAATTCTTTTTCCAAAGGCGATGGCTATGGAAAACAAAGTGCGTAAGGCTTTTGCCGACAAAACCATCCTGAATTAATCAGGTCTTTGATCTCACACTCTTTTTCAGCACATTTTCATCCGGAATTTAATGGGAAGACTCCTGGCAATTGATTACGGAAAAAAAAGAACGGGAATATCTGTTTCCGATCCCCTGCGTATAATCGCAACGCCGCTGGAGACGGTAGATTCTTCCCGGCTGATCCCTTTTCTTATTGACTATACCAAAAAAGAACCGGTAGATGAATTCATTGTCGGGATGCCGAAAACGCTTGCCAATGAGGATTCCGAGATTGCCCCAGTGGTCAAAAAATTTATTGAGGAGCTGAAAAAGCTTTTTCCGGAAAAGCCTGTGCATCTGGCCGACGAACGGTTCACCAGTGTGATCGCCCAACGGGCAATGATCGAAGGCGGTATGAAGAAAAAAGACCGTCAGAAAAAAGGAAACGTGGATAAGATCAGCGCCACCCTCATTCTCCAGTCTTTCATGAACACTAAGAAGTGATACGTCAACCTTGAACTGGTATTTCATATTTCGTACCTCGTACCTTAACTTTGCCGCGTGATCTACCCAATTATCATGTATGGAGACCCTGTGCTGCGCAAGAAAGGCAAAGACATTGCTGCCGGTACAGATGTGAAGCAACTCGTGTCTGACATGTTTGAAACCATGCATGCAGCCAGCGGGATAGGTCTTGCTGCTCCCCAGATCGGAAAAAGTCTTCGGCTGTTTATCGTGGACGGGACTTCACTCGAAGATGAGCCCGGAATGGCCGACTTCAAAAAAACATTCATTAATCCCGTCTTGCTGCAAGAGAACGGAGAACCTTGGGAATTCGAAGAAGGCTGCCTCAGTATTCCCAACATCCGTGAAAAGATTTCGCGTAAGGAGAAGTTGAAGATCCGGTACTTCGATGAAGAGTGGAATGCCCACGAGGAGGAGTATGATGGCATGAAAGCACGCATCATCCAGCACGAATACGATCACATTGAGGGAAAATTGTTTCTGGACTACCTCACACCGCTGAAGAAAAGATTGCTGAAAGGCAAGTTATCCGATATTTCTAAAGGGAAAGTAGATACCGAATACCGGATCCTTGCTCCCCAGAAAAAATGATGGCTCCCCCATGGAGATAAATTCCCGGCTTCCAGACATCGGAATATCCATTTTTACTGTGATGGCCAAAATGGCATTGGACTGCGGCGCCATCAATCTCTCACAGGGCTTCCCGGATTTCCCCGTCGACGAAAAAATCATCAGCCTGATCAACAAGTACATGATTCAGGGCAATAATCAGTACGCGCCCATGCAGGGGGTTCCGGCGCTGCGACAAAGTATTGCCACGATGCTTTTGAAAAGTTATAACATCAAAGCTGACCCTGAAAAGGAGATCACGGTAACTTCCGGTGCAACGGAAGGAATCTTTTCCGCGATTTCCGCTTTCATCACACCGGGAGATGAAGTTATTGTTTTTGATCCCGCTTACGACAGCTATGAACCCTCCGTCCGGTTGAACGGTGGCCTTCCGGTTCAGATCAATCTCCACTTTCCGGATTTTTCGATTGACTGGGACGAAGTAAAAAAACGGATCACCCGTCGCACTAAAATGATCATTGTCAACAATCCACACAACCCCAGTGGATCCGTGCTCGGTGAAGCCGACCTTCTTGAGCTTGAGCGCCTGGCATTATCCAACGACCTCCTGGTCATTGGTGACGAAGTATATGATCGCCTGATCTATGATGGCGCACCCCACCGGAGCGTGCTGAGCTTGCCGGGACTTGCCTCGCGCAGCCTGGCGGTCTTTTCGTTCGGCAAGATGTTCCATGCTACAGGATGGAAAATGGGATATGTTGTGGCCTCGCCCCTGCTGACGCAGGAAGTAAGAAAAACGCATCAGTTTATTGTCTTCAGCGTCAATACACCGATTCAGTGGGCGCTGGCTGAGCACCTGGGGATCCCCGATCACTATTTGAAACTGAGTGCATTTTATCAGCAGAAGAGGGATTTCTTTCTTCGTGAAATGCAAGGTTCATCATTCGAACCTTTGTCGTGCCACGGATCTTATTTCCAGTTAATGTCTTACAAGAACGTTGCTGACAAGCCGGATGTGGAGATGGCTGAAACCCTCACCCGCGACTTTAAAGTGGCCTGTATTCCCGTTTCCGTATTTTATAAAGACAAGACAGACAACAGGATACTGCGTTTCTGCTTTGCAAAAAAAGAAGAGACCCTGGCGAGCGCCTGCGAGGTCCTGAGAAAACTTTGAAAAAATACCTCCCCGCTTTTCTGGAAATTTCCACGGCATTTCGATTCCTTTGCGGTTTAGTGCCGGATAGAGTTCAATTTGTTTCGTTTTTATGCAGGATTTAAAGGTTACGCTCATTCAGTCTGACATTCATTGGGAAGATATCCAGGCCAATCTTGCCATGTTCGAGGAAAAGATATGGCAGATCGGAAATTCGACCGATGTGATCGTGCTGCCTGAAATGTTTACGACGGGTTTTACGATGGAGGCTCCGCGTCTCGCTGAGCTCATGAACATGCGGACATTCAAATGGCTGAAGCAGATGTCAGATCAGACCGGCGCCCTCATGCTGGGAAGTTATATTGCTAAGGTACACGACCGTTTTTACAATCGTATTGTGTGGATGGAACCGGGTGGCACTTTCAAAACCTACGACAAGCGCCACTTATTCAGAATGTCGGACGAGCACAAAGTATATTCTCCCGGAGAAAGTTTGCTGATCGGGACCTGGAAAGGATGGAGAATTTGTCCGCTTATCTGTTACGACCTCAGGTTCCCGGTATGGAGCCGCAACAAATGGGATCACAATGCAAAAAGATTGTCTTACGATCTGTTGATATACAGTGCTAACTGGCCCACTACACGCATCGATGTATGGAATACTTTATTGCGCGCCCGGGCAGTCGAAAATCTGAGCTATGCTGCCGGCGTCAATCGCATCGGTCTTGATGGCAACAACATCGAATACAATGGCAACTCTGCGGTGATCAGCCCCAAAGGGGAAACCATTTTCACGAATGAAGGAAGTGAATCCATCCGCACTGTTGAATTGAATGCGCACGCGCTGCAGGCATTTCGCGATCGCTTTCCTGCGTTTCTGGATGCTGATGACTTTAATCTCGAATTTGAAGAATACGAAGAAAGTGATCAGATAACCGGATAGTCTTAAGATCAACCCCATCTCTATAATGTCCAGCGGCAAGATATCCAGAGCCTTAATTTCCGTCTACTATAAAGACAACCTCGAACCCATCATCCGACAGCTTGGGGATGGTGGCGTGGAATTCATTTCTACAGGTGGCACTCAGGAATTCATAGAAAAACTGGGTTACAAGGTAACGCCCGTTGAAAAACTGACGGGCTATCCTTCCATATTTGGTGGACGTGTTAAAACCCTTCACCCGGCAATTTTCGGCGGAATTCTTTTCCGGCGCGACCACAAGGATGATCCTGGACAGGCCACGGAATTTAATATTCCTTCCATCGACCTTGTCATTGTCGATCTCTATCCGTTTGAGGAAACGGTGGCGAAAGGCGGCGCAGAAAGCGAGGTCATTGAAAAGATCGATATCGGCGGGATCTCCCTCATTCGCGCTGCGGCTAAAAACTTTAACGACGTCATCATCGTGGCATCGCGGGAAAATTACGAAGAGCTGCTTGCATTACTGAAGGCTAAAAATAATTCATCCGACCCGGCTGACAGGAAAATGTTTGCGGCAAAAGCTTTCCAGGTGACGTCGCACTATGACACGGCCATTTTCAATTATTTCAATACCGCGTTGAACATAACGGCGTTCAAGAAAAGCGTACAGAAAGCTCGAACCCTTCGTTATGGAGAAAATCCGCATCAGCAGGCTGCATTCTTCGGAGACCTCGATGACCTGTTTGAACAACTGAACGGCAAAGAGCTCTCCTATAATAATCTTGTCGATGTTGATGCTGCGCTTAGTCTTGTTCGGGAATTTGAGGGCGAGACAGCGTTTGTCATCATTAAACATACAAATGCCTGCGGCGTAGCTACAGCCGCTTCGGTGAAAGAAGCCTACCTGAAGGCTTTTGCTGCCGATACTACTTCCGCTTTCGGTGGAATCCTTTCCACCAACAGTCGCATTGACCTTTCAGCAGCCTCCGAGATCAACAAACTTTTCTTCGAAATTCTGATCGCTCCGGCGTATGATTCCGATGCGCTTGAACTCCTGAAATCGAAAAAGAACCGCATGATCCTGTTGCAGAAAAAAAATATTTCAGAAACGCGCCAGTTCAAGAGCTTGCTGAATGGCGTTATTGAACAGGACCTGGATCTGAAAACCGACGCACGCGAAGACCTGAAAGTCGTAACAAAACGTAGTCCGACCGTGAGGGAGACAGAAGCCTTATTGTTCGCCAGCAAGGTTTGCAAGCACACCAAATCGAATACGATCGTGCTGGCTGTTAACGGCCAGCTTTTAGCAAGCGGAGTTGGCCAGACCAGCAGGGTCGACGCGCTCAAACAAGCCATTGAGAAGGCGTCACGATTTGGATTTAGCCTCAAGGGCGCCGTAATGGCTTCTGACGCCTTTTTCCCCTTTCCTGATTGCGTAGAGATCGCTTCTCAACATGGCATTGAAGCCGTTATCCAGCCGGGTGGCTCGGTTAAGGATCAGGATTCGATAGACTTTTGTGATCAGCATAAAATGGCCATGGTCTTTACCGGGACCCGGCATTTTAAACACTAAAAAAATCCTTTCCGCCAAAAGTCAACCCGCGTACGCTTTTTGGTCTTTACGTCCGATGGTTTGCCCCACGATAATTGCTTACGTGGAGATGCATAGACCCACACCTGTAAGTTTTTTCACCCGATTATACTACAGAATCAAAGCAATATTTATGTAATTTCGGGCCATCAATTTCTAAGTCAATTTAAGCCTTCAAAACCTAATGGGATTCCTCGACTTCTTCACCAGCGATATCGCTATCGACCTTGGTACGGCAAACACATTGATCATTTATCGCGACAAAATAGTGGTAGATGAGCCCTCCATTATAGCCATCGACAAACAAGCCAACAAAGTGCTCGCGATCGGCAGAGAGGCTATGCAGATGCACGAAAAAACCCATGAGCATATCAAGACCATCCGTCCGCTGAAAGAGGGTGTAATCGCGGATTTTCAGGCCGCGGAAATGATGATCCGGGGACTGATCAAAATGATTGACACGGGTAAACGTATGTTTCCACCGTCTTACCGCATGGTGATCTGCATTCCGTCGGGAATCACAGAAGTTGAAAAACGGGCTGTCCGCGATTCAGCCGAGCATGCCGGTGCTAAAGAAGTTTATATGATCTACGAACCGATCGCAGCAGCTATCGGAACCGGAATCGACATTGAAATGCCGGTAGGAAATATGATCGTGGACATCGGTGGCGGTACCACTGATATCGCCGTCATTGCCCTCTCGGGTATTGTTTGCGATCAGTCCATTCGCGTTGCGGGAGATACATTCAACCGCGACATCCTGGACTACATGAGACGTCAGCACAACCTGCTCATAGGCGAAAGATCGGCTGAAAAAGTGAAGATCGAAGTTGGCTCCGCGCTGACCGAACTGGATGACGGACCTGAGGATTATGAAATCCGTGGCCGTGACCTGATGACCGGTATTCCCAAAACCATTAAAATTTCATATTCCGAAGTTGCATTTGCACTGGATAAGTCGGTATCTAAACTCGAAGAGGCTGTGCTGAAGGCATTGGAAACTTCACCTCCGGAGCTTTCGGCCGATATCTACGAACGTGGAATTTACCTGACCGGTGGTGGCGCCCTGCTTCGCGGGCTCGACAAACGGCTGGCACTCAAAACGAAATTACCAATACATGTTGCCGAAGATCCGCTGAAGGCCGTTGTCAGAGGAACAGGCGCCGCACTTAAAAACCTTGATAAATACCGCGCTGTATTGATGACCTGATCACATGGAAAGGCTCTTTCTATTTTTTTACCGATATCGTGCCTTTTTTACTTTTTTAATTCTGGAACTACTCTGCTTCTGGCTGATCGTTGAAAATAACCAGTATCAGGGAGCTCGATTTTTCAATTCTTCAAATACGGTAGTCGCAAACCTTAACAATTTTGCGCAAGGTGTCCGCGAATATTTCCTGCTGAGAAATATCAACAGCACGCTGGCCCAGGAAAATGCCGAGCTGCGAAGCAAGCTTCAGCAGTTCCATCAGCTTCAAAATTTAACAGGCGGAAATATGTTTAAAGATTCAACCCTGTTGAAACAGTACGACTTCGTGAGCGCGAAGGTGGTGAACAACTCTGTTAACCGGATAACAAACTACCTCACCATCAACAAAGGTTCCGCCGATGGCATCGAACCAGGAATGGCTGTGATCAGTCCGCTGGGAGCCGTAGGTAAAACCAAGGCTGTGTCCAAACACTATAGCGTGGTGATGTCTATACTTCACAAGGACTACAGACTATCGGTATTGCTAAAGCGAACCGGGGATTTCGGTTCAGCGCACTGGGATGGAAGAGATCCGGAATTCATCAAGCTCGATTTTGTACCCCGCCACGTTAACCCCATGCAGGGGGATACCATCATCACTTCGGGATACAATGCGATTTTTCCCGAAGGAATTATGGTTGGAACAGTGGAAGAAGTAAAAAGTAACGAAACGTTGTTTTACGACCTTACCGTTAAGCTCTCGCAGGATTTCAGGAAGCTCTCTTTTGTAGAGGTAGTGAGAAGCCACATGAAACATGAGCAGGATTCTCTCGAAGCACCCTTTGAAGAAATCGCCAGATGAACCGCCTTTCCATCATACAGGCCATTTCCTTTTTCGTTTACCTTTTTTATCAGGTACTGATTCTCAAAAATATTGTTCTTTTCCACACCGCCTTTTGTTTTCTTTATGTGGCCTACCTGTTCTTTTTGCCGGTCGAGTCCAATCCCCTGTTCCTGATGGGCATCGGTTTTCTCATGGGCTTGGTTATCGATATTTTTTATGACAGCCTTGGGCTTCATGCCTTTGCCTGCGTTTTTGTGATGTACGTACGCAATTATTGGCTATCTTCCATAACGCCTCAGGGTGGATATGACAGTAATGATACGCCGTCCATTGCCACACATGGCATGCAATGGTTCCTGGTTTATACCATTCCGCTGGTTTTCTTACATCATTTCGTATTATTTTATATTGAGGCGGGAGGATTTGGTATGTTTTGGTTTACGCTTGGAAAAGTATTCACGAGTACCGTGTTCACTGCCATGGTTACGCTTGTCGTTCAGTACCTTTTCCCAAGCGGCCGTTATAGATGATGTGGAGTGTTGATTTTCGTGAGCGTCTATGAATGAAGGAAGAAAAGAGATTATCCAGATTGCGTTTGTAGTTGTCGGGCTGATTTTCCTGATCAAATTATTTTTTATCCAGGTCGTGGACAGCAAGTACAAGGAACTCGCTACCAGCAACGCAATCTTGAAAAAAATAGACTTCCCGGAACGCGGGCTCATTCGCGACCGGAATGGCAAGCTCATCGTTTACAATACTCCGGAATTTGATTTGCTGATCATTCGTCGGGAAATGAAATCGCTGGATACAGCCGCTTTCTGCGACGTATTTTCCATGACCCCGGAAGAACTGCGGAAAGCATTTAAAGAATTACGGGCCAAACGTGAGTATTCTCCAGTAAAACCAACAGTATTTCTCAAGCAATTGTCTAATCTGGATTTCGCAAAGATCCAGGACAGGCTGGATGAGTTTCCCGGATTTTATATCCAGGAAAGGAGCACGCGCGCGTACACGAAGAAGGTAATGGCGAACGCGCTCGGATATGTCAGCGAGGTTTCCAGGCAACAGTTGGAAAATGATGAGAACAGCTTCTATCACCAGGGCGATTATATAGGTCAGAGCGGGATCGAAGCATATTATGAAGAGTATCTCAGGGGCAAAAGCGGCGTAAGAAGAATATTGCGTGATGTGGACGGAATTGAAAAAGGTCCATTCAGTAACGGAGAATACGATACCCTTTCTGTTCCCGGGCTTGACCTGGTAACCACCATCGACCTCGACCTTCAGGAATATGGAGAATATCTCATGGCCGGAAAAGCCGGTAGTATTATCGCTATCGAGCCGGCAACCGGAGAAGTTCTGGCAATGGTATCAGGCCCTTCGTACGATCCCAACCAACTTACGGGGAAGCACTACAGCGACAACTTTGTGCTGATCAGCAATGATACCAATAAACCATTGTTCAATCGCCCGCTGATGGCGCAGTACCGCCCCGGATCCATTTTCAAAATTGCACAAGCCATGGTTGGACTCCAGGAAGGTGTGATCAGACCGGAAACCAGAATTGTTTGTGACCGGTCGATCATCAATTGTCATGGCGCGCATACCAATGACGACCTTCGCGGCGCGATCACTCATTCCTGCAATCCGTACTTTCACAATGTTTTGCGCCGAATGCTCAATCAGGGAAAATCAAATAATCCATTCGATGATACCAGGATCGGACTGGACGAATGGCAAAAACATATGTCCAGCTTCGGGTTCGGAAAACCGCTGGGCATCGATCTTCCCAATGAAAAAGGGGGATTGGTTCCCTCCCCTTCCTATTACGATAAAGCATACCGCGGCAGACCCTGGAAGTTTTCAAATATTTATTCTATCGCCATTGGTGAAGGGGAAAATCTTGTGGTCCCTTTGCAAATGGCCAACTTTGCAGCAACCGTTGCCAATAAAGGTTTTTATTATACTCCGCACCTGGTGAAATCCATCGGTGACAGTGCAAAACCATTGCCTCAGTTCCAGGAAAAACATTACACTACGATCGACTCCGCCAATTTCAAGATAGCAGCGGATGCCATGCAGCAGGTCGTAGAGGAAGGTACGGGTATGCGTGCGCGTCTTCAGGACATGGTGGTATGCGGCAAAACCGGATCCGTACAAAATGAGCCCAGACCTGATCATTCGGTCTTTATCGTGTTTGCGCCGAAGGAAAATCCGAAGATCGCCGTGTCCGTGTACGTAGAATACTCCGGGCAAGGTGCAAGGGCGGCTGCTTCGATCGCCAGCCTGATGATCGAAAAATATTTATATGGCGGAACCAAAAGGCCATACATTGAGGAATATGTTAAACGTGGAAAATTTTTAGATTGAGCAGTCGCGAGGGGAACATACAGCAGAAAATTGACTGGATCACGGTGGGTCTTTATATCACCATTGTCTTTTTCGGATGGCTGAATATTTATGCGGTGACCTATGATGAAGCAGCATCCCAATCCATTTTCAGTCTGCAGCTGAATTCGGGGAGGCAATTGCTATTTATTGCAGGCTCGATCATTCTCATTTCGGCAATCCTGATCATCGACCGGCAGTTTTATGAAACTTTTGCCTATGTGCTTTATGGCCTCATTTTGTTCATGGTGTTTCTCGTTCCGTTTGTCGGAAAGGAAGTGGGCGGAAATAAAGCCTGGCTGGGATGGGGAAGCTTTGGCGTTCAGCCTTCGGAATTTGCAAAGTTCGCTACCGCGTTGGTCCTTGCCAGGTACATTGGATCGATCGGTTTCAAGATGGACAACCTGCGGAACCAGGCCGTGCTTTTCACGATCATCGGCCTGCCCATGATCCTGATCCTGCTCCAGAAGGATACCGGAACCGCCATGGTATTCACCGTTTTCGTCATCGTATTTTTTCGCGAAGGGATGTCACCTTTCCTGATTCTGGTAGGTCTTGCCGGGGCAATTATTTTCGTGCTCACGCTTCTGGTAGAGGAAAAAACTTATTTATACATAGGGATCTTTGTTATCCTGGTGGGAACGATCCTGATGGGGAAAAAGAAATTGAAAAGAATTTCACTGCTTACCATCGGCGCGTTGATGATTGCCGCTATGGTTATGAGCGTCGATTATATTGTCAACAACGTTTTGAAGCCACACCAGCAAAACCGGGTAAAAGCTTTGATCAATCCTGACGCAGATCCACTGGGCTTCGGATGGAATGTTACCCAATCAAAGATTGCCATCGGCAGTGGTGGATTTCTGGGGAAAGGGTTCCTGGAAGGCACGCAGACCAAATTTGATTTCGTTCCCGAACAGAGTACAGATTTCATCTTTTGTACCATCGGCGAGGAACACGGATGGATCGGAAGCCTCATGGTCATTTCACTTTTTATTGCTTTGCTGTTGAGGCTGATCTTTCTGGCCGAGCGTCAGAAAAATAAATTCACGCGTGTCTACGGGTATTCAGTTGCCCTGATCATCTTCTTTCACTTTGCGGTAAACATCGGGATGACGATCGGACTATTTCCGGTGATCGGAATTCCGCTGCCGTTTTTCAGTTATGGCGGATCTTCCCTTTGGGCGTTCACCATGCTCCTGTTTATATTCCTGAAGCTGGATGCGCACCGCATGCAGATGCTGCAGCGACTGTAATGCTGGCGGTTGGCTTTCAGCCTTTGCCCTTTCGCAAAATCCAGACAGCTCCTGTTTCACGCTGACCTCTCGGAAAAAAAGGTCAACTGTCAACCGTGAACTATACGAACCTCTTCTCGATCATTTCCATGAATTCGTGAAATTCCTTGCTGTCGCGATCCCAGGCGGATGCATGCTTTTCAAGATACTGAAGCGCGCCGTTATAGTCTGACTGCTGATCAAGGTCGTCAATAACTCGGCTGAAAGATTCAAAGTCACCGTAAAAAAGGACTTTAGTGAACATGTATTTCTGATTGATGGAAAGACTATCCCTGATCTTGCCAATCTTTCTCAGGTTATCCATAACAGCAGGTTGCTTGGCATGCTGCCGTTCGTTTATCGTTTGCCCTTTACTTTCCTGAGCAGTCTTTCCACTGTTCACCTTGTTTTCATGGACTTCACTTTTTTCCACTTTCGGTTTTTCGTTTTGCTGCGCCTTTACATAAAAAGATGCAGGGTCCAGCTTAATAACTGATGAGAACTTCGTGATGTATTCGTCAACATCTTCAGGATTAAAGTTCACTTCTTCCAGGATCTGGTCGAGGATTGCAAAAGCTTCATTGCCGGGGATCTCCTTCACGCCTTTTTCCTCCAGATTACGCATCATTTTTTCAAGAGGAGCTTTGTTGATTCTCAGGTATTTGATCTCCTCACGAAAGGACGCCAGTTCAAGCTTGTTACTTTTCCCGGCAATCAGAATGGAGAAAAAATCATAAGGATCGAAAATCACGAGCAAGGTCTGGCTGACTGCCTTCTTGAGCAGCGGCATGAAATGTGCCTTATCAATCAGTATGTGATTGGAAAGAACACCCATATAGATATCAAGGGCTTCCTTTACTTCGGCATGATCATAATTAAAAAAAGAACTTTTCTGCTTTTTGATTTCCTCTTTCCATGCTTTGAACAATTCCTTTACGACAAACAGGTTTACCTGATGAACATTACAGAGAGACAAGATCTCTTTACCCGAAATCCTGTCTTTTGAAGAAAAAAACTGGGCAGTCATTTTATCGGCGTAATGATCACCGTATAAGGCTATTGCTTCGAGGCTAATCTTTTCGTCCATGCGTTGCAGTTCTCGTATTTATACCTTAATTGGAGGTCATAAAGTTAAAATAATTGGAACAATGTCCACATTAATCCTGTAAACGTGGCCAGAATTGTGATCGTTAACCTTGCTGAAAAAATATTGGAAGTGGCCGACCACTCCAAAACCCTGCTGCAGCACTTTCACGACCACAGGATCGACTGGATGCAATCCTGCGGCGGCAAGGGGCGATGCACAACATGCAAGGCCATAATTATTGAGGGAGAAGGTAATTTCGGGCCGCTCACTCACCCGGAAAAAAGTTACAGGGCCATGAAAGCCCTCCGTGACCATGAACGGCTTTCCTGCCAGGCAAAAATTAACGGAAACATAAAAATCGCCGTGCCGGAAGAATACAAGCTTTCCCACGTTCGGTATAGTGAATAGTTCCCTCTGTACTCGCTAAATTGCAGCATGTTCGACGAGCCTTACTTTAGCGAAACGCCTGATGCGGGCCATTTTGGATGGATCGAAGTGATCTGCGGTTGTATGTTCTCGGGAAAAACCGAGGAACTGATCCGCCGATTGAACCGCGCAATTATTGCGAAACAAAAAGTCGAGATCTTCAAACCGGTGATCGATAACCGCTATCATGAGATCAGCATCGTTTCTCATAACAATAGTACCATCCGTTCCACGCCTGTGAATTTTGCCAGTGACATTTCGTTACTCGCAGGAGAATGCGATGTTATCGGTATTGATGAAGCACAGTTTTTTGATGACGCCATTGTCGACGTTTGCAATGCACTTGCCAACCAGGGCAAACGTGTAATTGTTGCAGGCCTCGACATGGATTTTGAGGGAAAGCCTTTTGGGCCAATGCCGAACTTACTTGCCATTGCGGAATTTGTTACAAAACTTCACGCTATCTGTGCACAAACCGGCGCGCCTGCTTCGTTCTCTTTCAGACTGAACAACCATCCACAGCGGCTGATGCTGGGTGAATCGGGAACCTATGAAGCACGAAGCCGTAAAGCGTTTTTCGAAGGCATGAAAGAAAAGAAAGGCCAATGATCACCAGAGGCTTCAAAATTCTCACGACAAAGGAGGGCTCATACGACATTGTGGCTTGTTTGATCAGTTTGGTAATTTCCGTGCTGCCGTTTTTTTCACGGGCTCAGGAAAATATTCCGCTCGGAACCTGGAGACTTCATCTGTCCTACAACCGTATCATCAGTATTGCCGAAGGAGATGATCAGATTTTTGCGGCTACAGAAAGTGGGATCTTGATTTATGACAAGGCAGAACAGGAGATCTCCTCACTCAATTCCCTTTCGGGATTGAAATCATCAGGGATCACCTGTATAGCATACGATAAGAGTAACGATCAACTACTGGTCGCTTACCAGGACGGTGATCTTGATATTGTACACGACGGTACGATCAGTAATTTCGACAGGCTAAAACAATCGACATCCATTACGACATCCAAAAAAATAAATCACATTTCAATTCGGAATAACCTGGCATATCTGTCTATGGATTTCGGGATTGTGGTTTTCGACCTCAACAGCCTTGAACTGAAGGAAACCTGGAGAGACCTGGGTCCGTCAGGAGATCTTCTAGCCATCAACAAAACAACTTTCGTCAACGACAGCATTTTCGTGGCAACCGATCATGGTGTTATCGCCGGCGATCTGAATGACAACCTTCTGGATTTTAATCACTGGGTGCGATATGATGACGCAGATTTTACAGCTGAGGTTGTTTCCGTTGCGATACTTAACAATGCTGTATATGCCGCCATCGATAACAATGGCCTTTTCAAAAAAGTAAATGGAAGCTGGATGAAAAGCACCTTCTTTCAAAATGTTGATTTTCATTCGGTGGAATCCGGAAAAGGCGGTTTGCTTGTTATTGCGGAAACGGATATACGAAAAATGATAAGTGATTCCTTTCTGCAAGTCATTGATCATCCATTAATAGTTTCGCCATTGACGTCTCTGGAAGACGAGCACCATCTCTGGATCGGCGATGCCCAAAATGGGTTGATTTCGAATCTTGGCGGCGACTTTACTTCAATAATACCAAACGGCCCCCCAGTCAATTCTGCGTTCAGCGTGGACTACCATAATGGAAAAATATACCTGCTGTCCGGGGGTTTCAGCGAATCCGGTGAAGCACTGGAATTAAAAGGAGACTTGAACGTGTTTGAAAATGGCGTCTGGTCAGTTATTTCAAAAAGCATGAGTGACCTGACCGACATTGAATTTATTGGCGATGAAACCTTCATTTCTTCTTTTGGCGATGGTCTGGAAGCAAGTGCATCAGGAGCATCAATCATCATTGATGATACCAATAGCCCTCTTGAAAATCTCAGCTCAACAGAAAAACAAGTAAATATTTCATCAATACAGTCAACTGATGAAGGGCTGTGGGTAGCAAATTACGGAGCGGATCATTCGCTTCATTTTCTTCAGGGAGATACGTGGCAATCATTTTCACTTGCATCAGGGCATTTCCCGACACAGATTGATGTTGACTTTTTTGGCAACGTCTGGATGGTCCTCGACCCGGCAAAAGGAGGAGGCGTTCTGGTCTTTAACAAGGAAAGCAATACCAGTGTATTTCTAACCGACGACGAAGGTAATGGCGGATTACCGAGCCAGTCCGTGTTTTGCATTGCTGTCGACCGGGAAGGCCTGGTATGGCTGGGAACAGAAGAGGGAGTGGTTTTCTTTTTTTCCCCGGAACAGGATGCGTTCAAACCGATTTTTGAAAACAGGCCCCTGCTGCGTGATGAAAAAATTACGGCTATCGCAGTGGACGGCGGCAACAGAAAGTGGATTGGTACGGAGCACGGAGTCTGGTTATTCACCCCTTCAGGTGAGGAGTTGATTTTAAACTTTGATATCGACAATAGCCCGCTACCCTCCAATTCGATCCGTGATATAGCGATTCATGGAGAAACCGGAGAAGTTTTTATATCTACGGATAACGGTATAATTTCTTATCGTGCTGATGCAACATCCGGCGATGCGGGCTTTCAGAAACTCAAAATATTTCCCAATCCGGTTACGGCCGATTTTTCCGGCATGGTTGGTATTAGTGGATTAGCCACAGATGCGATCGTAAAAATCACAGATATCAGCGGGAATCTGATCTGGGAAACCAAAGCCAATGGCGGTACCGCCAGCTGGAATGTGAGGAACTATAATGGCGTACGCGCATCCACCGGCATCTACCTCGTGTTTGCCGCAACAGAAGACGGCAGCGAAAGTGTTGTGGGCAAAATTGCCGTCATCGAATAACGGATATCCTCAATGATTGCCAAAACAAAAGGTATCGTTTTCAGGTTTACGAAATTCAGGGAGACCTCGATTATTGTTACCATTTTCACCGAAGTTTTTGGTGTTCAAAATTATGTGGTCAATGGCGTGCGGTCCAGGTCTCCCAAAGGAAAGATCGCACTTTATCAGCCCCTGACGCTTCTCGATCTCGTTGTCTATCACCGGGAAAATGCCAACATCGAAAGAATCAAAGAGATCCAGTGCTTCCATCCTTACCGATCCCTGACAGCCGATGTGAAAAAATCCAGCATCGCGATGTTTATCAATGAGCTGATCAATAAAGTAGTCAGGGATGAAAGTCATTCACAGGAAATGTTTACTTTCCTTTCAGGTTCATTGATAGCCATTGACGATCTTATCACAGGTTATGAAAACGCACACCTGATTTTCATGATCCGGCTCAGTCGCTACCTCGGATTCGGTCCACAGTTTGCCAATGAGATCATGGGTGGCAGACTTACCAATGAAGAAACAGAAAAAGGACTCGAATTACTGATGGTTGCGGATTATGAGCAGACCATCACATTGAAATACGGGCAACGAAAGGAAATTCTTGACTTGCTGATCCGGTTTTATGCTGATCACCTCGGCAATCTGGGTGAAATGAAATCGGTGACGATCCTGAGGGAGGTTTTATCGTAAGCTCCGCTGCGAACTTCTTGAGTTTTCCAGGAACTTGGCGCCAGACAATACTTTCGCCCTTTCAGGGCTGAAAATTAAATTTTGACTTTAGCGAAGGGCAAAGGCCCTTCGCTAATTTCTTTCGCCCTTCAGGGCTGACTACGTCTCTTTAAAGGTTTAGCCCTGAAAGGGCGAAAAATAGATCTCTGAAATAATTACCGCATCTCCAGCCGGAAACCGATACCATGATAATTAACGATCTGAATATCCGGATCTTCTTTCAGGTACTTGCGCAGCTTGGAAATGAAAACATCCATGCTTCGCCCCATAAAATAATCATCGTCGCCCCAAACCTGCTTCAATATTTCTTCACGCTTTAAAACCCGATCGCGATTCTGATACAGGAGTTTGAGCACTTCTGCTTCTTTTTGTGTCAACGTTTTTTCCGAGCTCCCGTTTTTCAAAGTAAGTCGGGAGGGATCAAAACGATAACGACCGACGGCGACAACCTTCCCGTCATGAACCGAAGCATGTCCATTGCTTCTTCGCAGAAAAACTTCGATCCTGTAAACCAGCTCCTCCAGGCTAAAGGGCTTGGTTACATAATCATCGGCCCCGCTTTTAAAACCCATGAGCTTATCTTCCACCATGGATTTTGCAGTAAGGAACAGGATCGGGACCTCCTTGTTTTTTTCACGTATCGATTTCGCCAGGGTAAAGCCATCCTTTTTAGGGAGCATCACATCCAGAATACAGAGATCAAAAAAACCGTTTTGAAACGCACTTTCACCGTCACTGCCATCGGCACACAAGGTTACATCATAACCCTTCAGACCGAGGTTGTCGCGGATCACAAAACCAAGGCTTGGGTCATCCTCAACCAACAGGATTTTTTTTGAATTTGCGTCCATAGTTTAATCGACTGGGAGGCTGAGCTTGAATACAGAACCCTGTCCTATCACACTTTCCAGCCTTACATCTCCGCGATGCGCCTCAATAATAGATTTTACATAATTCAACCCGATTCCAAAACCCTTTACGTCGTGCAGATTGCCGGTAGGAACCCTGAAAAATTTCTTGAACACATGCTTTTGATGATCAGCGCTGATGCCAATGCCATTGTCCTGAATTTCGAGAAGAAGATTTCTGCTGACGTCAGCCGTACGGATCACAATCTTCGGAGTCTCGCGGCAGTACTTGATGGCATTATCAATGAGGTTATAAAGTACATTGGTAAGGTGCAATCTATCCGCCTCAATAGTATGCTTTGTAGCGTTAAGCTCACAGGAGATCGTTCCATTTTTTTCCAACAGCGACGCTGACGTATTTTTGATCGCATCATGAATGATCTGATGGAGATCGATGGGTTCTTTTCTCAGGCCGATATCGTTTTTATCAAGCCTGGCCATCTGCAGGACACGCTCCACCTGCTGACGTAAGCGCATATTCTCTTTTTCAATAATGGAGGCATAGTTAAGCAGACGTTCCGGCTGATTAATGATATCGGGATTTTTCAAAACTTCGGTTGAAACAGCGATCGTTGATATCGGAGTTTTAAACTCGTGTGTCATGTTGTTGATGAAATCCTTCTGGATCTCCGACAACCGTTTTTGCTTGAGGATCACAAAAATGCTGTAGCCGAAAAACAGGATCACGACAAGTAGCACCAGCGATGAAAAAGACCAGATCCCCATCTGGTTGATGAGATGAGCTTCACGGTTAGGAAACTGAACGCCGAAATAATACGCATAATGATTCCACGCAGGAAGTTTTTTACTCGTTACTTTTTCTTTCGCCGTCTGCAGGGGAACATAATTTCCGTAGCGCATTTTCTCATTCGAGCAATCGTACATGCCGTACTCAAAATCGACCTGGATGTTTCTCTTCTCGAATTCAGATCGAAGAAGGTATTCCAGCAGGTCTGCATCAACATCCCCGTTCACCATCACGATGAAGTAGTTGGTGGACACCTGCTTGACGGGATTGATAGCCGGGGACGGTGTGTTATTGATGTCGTATATCTGATTCGCGACGTTGAACAGCGCAGCGCTTACCGATCTTTCAAACTCCGCTTCCTTAATGCTAAACGCCCGCTTGAACCAGTAAAGTTGGGTGATGGTAATCCCAACGATACACAGGATTCCCAGAATGACGATAAAGCGGACAGATGAGCTTTTCACACCATAAAAATACGATAAACGCGGGTGTCGCTAAATAACTTTAACATCTTGTTAACAAGAATTAGTTAATAATTAACACGATATTTGGAGTCCTGATACGACGTTTGTAGTGTTCGAACAAACTGAAAATTATCATTAACTTTAAAAAAAATTAAGTCATGAAAAAAATAACTTTTTTGGTCCTTGGTCTCATCCTGGTAGCGTTTGCTTTTGGCCAGATTGCCATGAACACCAAACCGGCCGCAGAAACCAAAGGCGGAAATGCCATTTTTAAATGGTCTGCCACAGAGTATGATTTTGGCAAGATCGAGCAGGGTGTGCCCGTATCTTACGAGTTCACGTTTACCAATAGCGGAGATGCTCCCCTGGTAATTTCTACAGTTCAGGCCTCCTGCGGTTGCACCGTCACATCGTATTCCAAAGAGCCTATCGAACCTAACGGACAAGGATTTGTGAAAGCAACTTATAATGCTGCCAGCCTTGGAACGTTTGCTAAGAACGTAACGGTAACAGCCAATACGGATGAGCAGGTGGTAAAACTTATGATCAAAGGGGAAGTTGTAGCTAAGAAAGCTGAGTAAGCAGAATAGCGTCCCCGGCAATGGCTTTCGTATATCCCAAACGAAAGCCATTTTTTTATTATATCCTTCCAGCGTAATCGTTTCCAGAAAAAATATCCTAATAACCGCCAAAGAATGTAAAGCAAAGGCGGCTAATTGATAGCTTTGTCTGAAGTCCAAGCGATTGCCAGATGCCCGCGAATTATAAACAGGCTGTTTCCACACGGTATCACATTTACAACAGCTTATTTCTGAACCTCCCGTATACCGGAATTTACAGGACGGGAACGTTATTACCCCTTCTTCAACAGGCCGCTGAAGAAGGATATGAGAATGGAAAAGATCCAAGGTCCATTATCAAAAAATTCTTTCGCGACTTCACCCCTACCGCGACACGCGAAGAGCAGTTTGCACTTTTATTCAATTTCATACAGTATGCCGAACGCCAGGTGGTACTCTTCGATTCGGTAGAAGATGCAGCATTTGATCAGGTCAATGACATCGATGGCAAGGGAAGCATTTCTGCGCTATTGCTGAGAACGTCCTCCGAAAATGCGGAGGATGCACTTCGAAAAAAGCTGGACGACTTCAGTGTCAGAATCGTGTTGACTGCCCACCCAACCCAGTTTTATCCTGGCAATGTCCTGGCAATCATCAATGACCTCGAGGAGGCTATCCGGGAAGGCAGACTTGAGCATATCAACCTTTTGTTAAGGCAGCTTGGCAAGACGGCTTTTATCAAGAAAGAGAAACCGTCACCCTACGATGAAGCGCTCAGCCTTTGCTGGTTCCTCGAGAATGTTTTCTATTCGGTGATTCCCGAGATCATCACGAAACTGATGACGGGTCTGGAAATCAAGCTTGAAGACTGGAAAAATTATGACCTCATTAAGATCGGTTTCTGGCCAGGCGGCGACCGCGATGGAAATCCGTATGTAACGCATCAGATCACCTTACAGGTTGCGCAGCGATTGCAGCAGACCATCATGCGGTGCTACTACCGGGATATACGCTTTCTCAAAAGGCGTCTGACGTTCAAGGGCGTAGAGCACATTATTGCTTTGCTCGAGAACAAAATTTACCCCCTTGCCTATGGAAACGGACAGGGTGCTTACAAAAATGCCGATGAAATTCTCGAAGATCTTTTAAAGGCAAGGAAAACCCTTATTGAGGATCACCGCGGCCTGTTCCTCAATTTTCTCGATGAGCTGATCCTCAAGGTCAGGGTCTTCGGATTCTATTTTGCCAGCATGGATATTCGTCAGGATAGCCGTAAACATGGCTATGTCTGGGAAAATATCTTGAAAGAATTACAGAAGAAAAATAAGAAGCTCAAGGAATACAATTCACTTTCAGAGGCCGAACAGATCGATGTTATACTCAAGCTGAAATTCAAACCACAGGATCTGAAATTTTCAGATCCCTTTGTGAACGAGTTGATCGAAAGCATCAAGGTGATCCAGAAGATCCAGGATTTGAATGGCGTAGAGGGTTGTCATCGATATGTCATCAGCAACTGCCAGACTGCCGTAGATATGATCAGCGTGTATCAGCTGGCCAAGCTCCTGCTGTCCAGAGATAATTATCTGGCACTGGACATTGTTCCCCTTTTCGAGACCATTGAGGATCTCGCCAATGCGCCCGTCATCATGGAAGCTTTATACAAAGTTCCGGCTTACCGCGAGCATCTCCGAAAAAGAGGTGACAAGCAGACAATCATGCTTGGGTTTTCAGACGGGACCAAGGATGGAGGATATTTGCGGGCAAACTGGTCCATCTTCAGGGCCAAAGAAAATCTTACGGCCCTTTCACGCAAGCATGGTCTCACGGCGGTGTTCTTTGATGGTCGCGGTGGCCCACCGGCACGTGGTGGGGGCAATACGCACGACTTCTACGCATCTCTTGGTGACAGCGTTGAAGACAAAGAGGTGCAGATCACGATACAGGGTCAGACCATAAGCTCCAATTTCGGAAAGCCTGTTTCATGTCTGTACAATCTCGAGCAGCTGATCTCGGCTGGGATCGAGAATGAGGTATTCGGTAACAAATCAGTACAGTTCAGTGTAAAGGAAAAAAAATTACTGGAAGATCTGGCGGAAGCCGGCCACCAGTCGTACCTGAAAGTGAAGCTTCATCCGAAATTTGTGCCCTATCTCGAAAAAATAACACCACTATCGCAATTCGGAGATATTAACATTGGTTCGCGGCCGGTAAGAAGAAGTCAGGGCGGCAGCTTGAAGTTTGAGGACTTACGTGCGATCCCATTTGTTGCCGCTTGGGCACAGATGAAACAAAATATTCCGGGTTTTCATGGTGTTGGCAGCGCCATAAAACATCTGAAATCAAAAGGGAAAATGCCGGAGTTAAAAGCCTTGTACAAGGAATCGCTTTTCTTCCGTACCCTGCTCGCCAATAGTATGATGTCGCTGACAAAATCCTATTTCCCTGCTACGGCTTACCTATCGAAAGACAAGGAGTTTGGGGCCTTCTGGAAGCTGATGTACAAGGAATACAAGCTTTCGATCGAAATGATCCTGGAAATTTCAGGACTGTCGGAGCTTATGGAAAGCAATCCCGTGAACCGCGATTCCGTAAAACTTCGTGAGCGTATTGTGTTGCCCCTTATTACCATTCAGCAATATGCGCTGCAGCAATTGCGCAAACCCGAGCCGGACAGGGAAAAGGAATTTGAAAAAGAATACAAGCAGCTTGTTCTTCGCTGCATGTTTGGCATTATCAATGCAGCGCGCAACTCGGCATAAAGACAGAGATGACACCTTCTCGAAGATGTCATCTCTTATCACCCCTGCCTCATACCCCTAACGCTTAGCGACCAGCCCGAAAGACTTCACCATGTTGATAAACTCCACCCGGTATCCTTCTTTATCAACACCGCGTGATTCCTCCGCCATCTGGACTACCTGATCGTAGCTGAAATCTTTAACGTATTCTGACTCGCGAAGCAGCATACCGAACGCTGCAACAGAAGCTGACCACCTGAAATTTTCCGAAGTTTTGGCCAGATCGGTGTTGCCATCCACCAGGGGATGAACGATCAGCTTGCTCACATCCTGGTCAGGTTTTTTATAACGAAGCTTGATCGTCATCAGCTCGTCGGTTTGCTTTGCATCACTGGTGATCTTGGTTGTTTGATATTTCAGATCATTAATTTTGAAAAATTCGCTTTCCACGCCAACCGGGATGATCTCATACAATGCTGTAACGGTATGGCCTGACCCCAGTTCGCCCGCGTCTTTCTTATCGTTGTTAAAATCTTCGCTTTTTAACATTCTGTTTTCATAACCGATCAAACGGTAAGCCTGAACTTTAGCGGGATTGAATTCGATCTGGAGCTTCACGTCTTTGGCGATCGTGAACAGCGTGCCTCCAAACTCATTCACCAGAACTTTTCTTGCTTCAGAAATGTTATCTATATAGGCGTAGTTTCCATTTCCTTTGTCCGCCAGGATCTCCATTTTGGAATCTTTATAATTTCCCATCCCATAGCCAAGCACCGTCAGAAAAATGCCGTCATTCCTTTTTTCCTCGATCAATCTCTCCATAGCAGCGTCACTCGACTCTCCGATATTGAAGTCCCCATCCGTGGCAAGTACAACCCGATTATTTCCATCGGCTCTGAAGTTTTCCTTCGCCAAAGCATAGGCAAGCTTAATTCCTTCGCCTCCCGCGGTTGAACCGCCCGCCTGCAGATTATCCAGGGATTCAATGATCTTGTTTTTCTCGCTTCCGGAAGTGGGTTCAAGAACCACACCTGCTGCCCCCGCGTAGACGACGATAGCCACGTGATCCTGCTCGCGCAACTGCTCTACCAGCATGCGGAAGGAGTTCTTGACGAGCGGAAGTTTATTTGCGTCTTCCATCGATCCGGAAACATCGATCAGAAAAACCAGGTTGGAAGGGGGAAGATTATCCGTAGGGATCTTCTTTCCCTGAAGTCCGATGTGGATCAACCGGTGCTTTGCATTCCATGGGGCCGTTGACATTTCAGTGAACACCGCAAAGGGATGCTCGTCATTCGGTTGACTGTAATTGTAATCAAAATAGTTTACCATTTCTTCAATGCGCACCGCATCTTTCGGAGGGCGCTGACCACTGCTGATAAATCTCCTGATGTTACTGTAGGATGCGGCATCCACATCAATGGAAAAAGTAGAAAGCGGATTTTTCAATGCCTCCTGAAAAATATTTTCATGGATTGCATTATAGGATTCCGTGTTCCAGTCAGGCTGCTCATATTCTTCCTGATCACCCACGAAACCGACTTGTGCTTCATTTGAATACAGGTACGACAAGCCGGGCTCTGTAGTTGGTTTGGGAGCTCCATCCTTATCAGCGGATTTCTTTTCGACTGGCGGAGGTCCGACCAATTCCGAGATCGGGCGATTATCGCGCGTCGTATTTTTGTGCTCCATGCATGAACTGATCACCAAAGCAAAGGCAATAGCGCACAGTATGGTCATGATCCATAGATTCTTCATAAGTGTGTTAGTTTATTTTTCAAGAAGATGTCGGTTACAAATAGTTTCCATAATCCTTCCAGTGATTTTTTTACTATTTTGAAAAATGCTTTCCGGGGAAGCCTATAAGAACCTGAGTGATGAGGACCTGGTCGGGCTTTATAAGAAGTCCGAAGAGCTTGCCATTGTCGGCGAATTGTATAACCGCTATACGGCCCTGATTTTCGGTGTTTGCCTGAAGTATCTCAAGGATCGTGAAGAAAGCCGGGATGCCGTTATGCAGATCTTTGAGAAGCTTATTGACAGCCTGAAAGACCACCAGGTAAGCCAGTTTAAAGGCTGGTTATATGTCACCGCCCGCAACCATTGCCTGATGCAGATCCGTTCAAGAAAAGGGAGGAATTTTGAAGATATTTCTGATGTTATTATGGAAACGGGTCATGGCGGACATCTGGATGATGGACCCGAAATAGAAACAAATCTTGCTAAATTAGAGAGGTGTATCGAGGAGTTGGGAAGCGAGCAGAAACAATGTGTTCAATTGTTTTACCTGCAGCAAAAATGTTATAAAGAAATCACGGAAAGCACCGGCTTCGATCTGAGCAAGGTGAAAAGTCATATTCAGAACGGGAAAAGGAACCTGAAGATCTGTATGGAGAAAAATGGGCAATCGTAAAAACGATATTGAAAGGTATTTAAGGGGCGAGATGACGGCGGCCGAAATGCATGCGCTGGAAAAAGAAGCGTTGCACGACCGTTTTCTCGCCGAAGCTTTGGAAGGCATTGACCATACCGGCCGTGAAAGTTTTCTGTTTGACTTGCAGCAACTCAACACTTCCATCCGTCACCGGACACGCCATAAGAAGGGCAGGATCATCAAGTTTTCGGCATGGACGGTCGGCATCGCCGCAACACTGCTCCTGATCGCTGTTTCAAGTGTATTTGTTTTTATCAGGGTTTCAGAGGAGCAGCGCAAATCACTTGCGATGAACGAGAAAGCCCAGGGCGTTGCCGACGAAAAAACGCAGCCTGTAGCCCCCGCTCCAGACTCAGAAAAATCAGGTTCAGAAAATGCCATTGATCCTGAAGAAAAAAGCAAAAAAGAATCCCTGTCAGAGCCCGAAAAATCAGCCGAATCATCAAAGCCAACTGCAGGCGTAACCCGGGAAGAAGAAGTGACTGAAGCCGAGGCAACGGAAGATGCGGTAGCCGGACAAAATCAAAATGACGAAGCCGATCTTGACAGAGATGAACCTCCCGTGACAATCGCAGGAGACGAGAAAACGAAAGATCAGGAAGACGAGAGGTCACGTGCCTCAGGCCTTACCAGCGGTCCGATGGAAACTGCTCATGTTTATGGATATGTTACTTCAACAGAAACTGACAAGCCCGTTCCGGGTGTAAACGTGGTTGTGAAAGGAACCAATGTGGGAACAGTCACGGATGACCAGGGAAATTTTGACCTTGATGTAACCGATGAAAAAAGTGTTCTTGAGTTCTCTTCCATTGGATTAGCAACACTCGAACGAAAAGCAGAGGACAAAAAGAAAATGAGTGTTGAAATGAGTCCCGATCCGGCGCAACTCAGCGAAGTAGTTGTGACTGGGGAATCGCAGGCAAAAAGAGATAAGAGCATTTCCGCCTCCAGGCTTGCGGAACCCAAGGGAGGACGCGACGTCTTCAAGAAATACCTCGAACAGAAAATGCAATATCCTTCTAAGGCACTGCAAAATAAAATTGAAGGCCGGGTTACTGTGCAGTTTACCGTTGGCCCCAATGGAAACCTTTCCGATTTCAGGGTCTTAAAAGGAATAGGATTCGGATGTGATGACGAATTGATCCGTCTCATCAAAGAGGGGCCGGCGTGGACACCTTCGATAGAAAATGATCAGGCTGTTGAGGACAAAGTCAAAGTCAGGCTGAAATTCACACTTCCTAAATAGTATTGAGTATTGAGATAAATTCAATACATCTCAAATCTCAAATCTCAAATCTCACATCTCAAATCTCCATACTCAATACTAATTAAACAACCTTCCTCCGGATAAGCTTCGCATACGTTCTGCTGACAGGAAAGCTCTTACCATTCTGCATCTTCACCACCATGCCACCATTAAAATGTTTTTCAATTTCCTTGAGTGAATTGATATTGATGATGGTGCTTCGGTGTACGCGGATAAATAATTCCGGGTTGAGAATTTCTTCCAGTTTTCCTATGCCGGATGAGCTTACGAACTGGTCATTTTTTGTTGTCAGAATGGTGTAATCACCGGAAGCCTCGAGGTAAACAATTTCTTCCACCGGCAGGTTGAGAAGCTTTTCGGACTTCTGAACAAAGATGTGCGAATCGTATGACGTCTTATTGTCAGTCTTGATGCTACGCAGGAGCTCGCCCACATTATTCTGCTCCAGTTTCATGCGGCTGATGGCGCGTTCTACAGCGAGCCTGAATCTTTCCTGGTCCAGGGGCTTGAGAAGATAATCCACTGCATTTTTTTCGAATGCCCTTATCGCATATTGGTCGTAAGCGGTACAGAAGATCACGAAAGGATCATGGGTAATTTCATCCAGCACGTCAAAGCCTGTCATGCCAGGCATCTGAACATCGAGGAAGATCAGGTCCGGTTTGAGCTTGTCAATCACCTCGACCGCTTCTTTTCCTTTTGAGGCTTCGCCAACGACCTGAATGTTTGGCATCTGCCCAAGGTATTCCATAAGCAGATCACGCGCCAGTTTTTCATCATCAACTACGACACAGGTAATGTTCATCGGATTGTTATTTAAGATTCAAATTGGTTTTCAAAAATTTTATTTCAAACGGCCTGGTTAAGCTCCTGATCCTGTTCGCCAGCTGAGCTTGCGGACTCTTCAAAGGGAATGAAAAAACTCACCGAGTGCCCCCATTCATTCGAGCGCACGCGCAGTCCTGATCCGGACCCAAAAATACTCTTTAATCGCTGATCGGTATTTTTTAAACCGACACCACCCCCGCTATCCATTACCTTCTTCGCTTTTGATCCCAATCCGTCATCTTTAACTTCAAAAAAGATCATGCTGTTAAATCGTTTGATAGTAAGAATGATCGTGCCTCCCTCCTCTTTCGGCGCGATACCATACTTCACCGAATTTTCAACCAGGGGTTGCAGGATCATGGGCGGAATATGAACACCCAGGCAGGAGAAATCAACCTGCTTCACAAACTTCAAACGCTCGCCGAACCGCACCTCTTTCCAGCACAGTGGGATCCGAAGCTTGGAATTCACGTGACTTGAAGTCGCGGC
>JADMIO011053067.1_pt1 | contig 64056 bp, 63 predicted proteins | sample 8958161 | NCBI WGS metagenome assembly JADMIO01 (sample SAMN16585339, study PRJNA669376) | soil metagenome | isolation source: Crop rotation soil | place: USA: Cullars Rotation, Alabama | collected 2011
GCTTACCGCCGGCGGGAAAGTTTGTGCGACTTGCCGCGGCGTTTTCGTTGCGGTGAAAGAAGGTCATCCGGCCTATCATCGATGGTAGCCAGTCTGATTCTGGCAACCCTGGCTGCCGCCACTGCTTCTCCTTCAGTGGCGCAAAATGAGATTCGGATCGGCGTTGCCGCCGTCGACACCGCGACTGGCGAATCACTGACGAGTTCTCACGAGAATGAGCGGTTCCTGATGTGCAGCACGTTCAAATTCCTCGCGGCCGCGGCAGTTTTGAAGCGCGTGGATGAGGGCAGAGACCAGATGGATCGGTTCGTTCGTTACAGTCAGGCCGATATTCTCGACCACTCGCCAGTAACGAAGGCGCATTTGTTGGAAGGCGGCATGAATCTCGGGGCGCTTTGTGCGGCAGCGGTTGCGCAGAGTGACAATACCGCGGGAAACCTGCTCCTCGATTCGCTGGGCGGACCCGACGGCGTTACAAAATTCGCCCGTTCGTTAGGCGACAAGGTGACGCATCTCGACCGAAAAGAGCCGGAATTGAACAGCGCCGAACCGGGTGATGAGCGTGATACCACAACCCCGGCGGCAATGGTCGCGGATATGAAGCAGATTTTGTTAGGCGATGTACTGTCACCGGCATCGAGACAGCAGCTCGAGAAATGGATGCAGGATAGCGTCACTGGTTTCTCGTTAATTCGCGCCGCCGTTCCTGAAGGTTGGGTCGTAGGTGACAAGACCGGGCGCGGAAAGAATCAAATCAACGACATCGCTATCGTTCGTCCCTCGGGGCGGGCACCCATTCTAATTGTCATCTACGCGCGAAACTTATCCGGTACCGACGAAGAACGGGAAGGGAAGATCGCTTCGACTGCGCGCGAGATTTTCGGCAAGATCGTAACCCCGCCGTAAGAAGCTTACGTGAATCCGAAAATTCTCTTGAGCGTTGGTCTATAAGCGCTGAGGCGATTAGATTGGCGCTCGCAGAGCGGCGCTACCGAAGCCAGAATTCGATGCCCGAATTCCGTTGATGCGCGGATAAGTAACCGGCGTTTAAGTGAGCGCATGAAAGTTTCGAAGTTCGAGATCGTTCCGCTGGCAACGGAAGTCGCGGAGAACGCGCGGCGCTCGGCGCGCGATGGGGCGCCGGATCATATTATTAGCGTAGTTGACTCGCCGGAGATCGCGCCTTGCCGTCATTGTCTGCGGTGGGCCGAGCCCGGGGAGCGAGTGATTTTGTTTCCCTACGCAGCAATTCCTGCAGGCCATGCCTATTCGGAAATCGGGCCGATATTCGTGCACGCCGACGATTGCCCGCGGTACAGCGCGACCAACGAATATCCCGCTGCATTTCGAGCGGGCCGCGCTGTTCGAGCCTACGATTCACGTTTTAATATCATCGACGCGGAAGTCGCAGACGGTGACGGTGCCGAAGCGGTCATTGCAAAGTATCTGAGCAACCCCGAAACTGCTTTTGTGCATGTTCGAAGCGCGAGCCGCGGCTGTTACACAATGGAGGTGCAATGAAAACGCTCGAGCTACTTCCCAGTCCAGACACGATGTATCGCGCCTTGGTCGATCGCGATGCGAGCTTCGAAGGAATTTTCTTCGTCGGCGTGCGCACAACGGGCATTTTCTGCCGCCCAACGTGTTCGGCCAGGAAACCGGCGCGCGAAAATGTCGACTTTTTCTCCACGACCCATGAGGCATTACACGGTGGATATCGTCCCTGCCTGCGCTGCCGGCCGATGGATCCCGACGGTCAAACGCCCAGCTTGATCGAACGATTGCGCGAAGAAGTGGAACGCTCCCCCGACGGCAGAATCACTGACAAAGAACTAACCGCGATGTCGATCGATCCCTCAACCGCGCGCCGTCAGTTTAAACGTCACTACGGGATGACCTTTCAAGCGTATCATCGCGCTCGGCGAATGGGCCGGGCGTTGCACGCAGTTCGAAAGGGCGAACGCATCGAGGAAGTGCGAAACGGAAGCGGATTCGAATCGCAAAGCGGATTCCGCGACGCCTTCGCGAAAATTTTTGGCGACACACCCACTGCAGCGAAGAAACAGGGCGGCTTGTTTGCCGAGAGAATTGAAACGCCGTTAGGCTCCATGCTGGCCATCGCCGACGACGAAGGCTTGCGCTTGCTCGAGTTTGTCGATCGCCGCGCGCTGGAGCGCGAATTGTCGATCCTACGTTCGCGGCTGGGAACGAACGTTGTGCCGGGAGAACATAAACATCTCAGCACGATCCGCAGGCAGCTGGCGGATTATTTTTCAGGAAAGAATTTGGAGTTCACAGTCCCGATCGCGCCGTTGGGTTCGCCCTTCCAACTTCGTGACTGGAAATTATTACAAACCATTCCCATTGGCGAGACGCGTTCGTATTCGTGGATGGCGGAGCAGCTGGGCGACGCGGAGATGCGCCGCGCAGTCGGTCGCGCCAATGGTGAAAACATGATGTGCATCATCATCCCGTGTCATCGCGTTATTCGCGCTGATGGTAATCTTTGCGGGTACGGCGGCGGTTTATGGCGCAAGAAATGGCTGCTCGATCACGAGCAGAAATTTGTAAAGCGCCGAGACTAACCTGCGCTGTGATGACAGCCGCTCGCGTCTCGCAGTGCTGACGTTAACGAATCAACCGAAACCGGTTTGATCAGGTGGGCGCTGTATCCCGCTTCCCGCGAGCGCCGCACATCGTCGTCCGTACCGTAACCGCTCAGCGCAATCCCCCGCAGCTTGTAAGCCTCGCGCAGCTCGCGCATCATCTCGTATCCGTCCCCGTCAGGCAAACCGAGATCTGAGATTACCAGATCGAAGGTGCGACCGGATGCTGCGTCGCGCGCCGCCGCAATCGTCTCGGTGGGGCAAACGTCGTGCCCGCGCTTGCGCAAAAGCCGGGCCAGGATGGTTCGCGATGAAGTGTCATCCTCAACCAGCAGGATACGCAGTGGCAAATCTTGTCCGTTAGTCGAGCCGTTAGGCTTCGAGACCACTGCCCGGTGTTGGCGCGCCGAAACTGGAAGCTCGATATGAAACGTGGAGCCTCGTCCCTCGCCATCACTTTCGGCCCAGATCCGGCCCGAATGTGCGGCTACAATAAATTTCGAGATCGAGAGTCCTAATCCAAGTCCGCCCTTATGTCTCGCCCCCGCTTCCGTTTGCTCGAAAGCTGCAAAAATTCGCGTAAGGTCCTCGCCGGCGATGCCAATTCCTTCGTCGGCAACGCTAACGTGGAGTTGCCCATAATTGTCCGAAGTGCGGATTGTAACCCGTTTGCCGCTCGGCGAGAATTTCGCCGCATTGCGCAACAGGTTCCAAATTACCTGTTGCAGGCGAAGGCAATCGCCTTCCACGATGGAATTTTGCGCCTCCCGCTTTACCTCGAGCTTGATTTCGCGCGAGTCGAATTCCGGGCGACTTGTGGCGACCGCTTTCTCAATCAGCAGATGCATGTCGCAGGTAGTGCGCTCGCAACGCATCTTGCCCTGCGCGATCCGCGCTGAATCGAGCAGATCATCGAGCAACAGGGCCTCGAGTTGAATATTCTCGCGGATCATTGCGAAATCCGCTCGCACCTCGTCCGGTAGGTCGGTGGCATCCTCTCGCATCTGCGCGGTGATGAGCACAGGCATCAGAGGCGTTCGTAATTCATGGCTGAGCGCCGCGATGAAACGGTCTTTCGCGTGATTGGCGGTTTCAGCCGACTCCTTCGCCTGACGCAACGCTTCCCGCATAAGACAACGGTCGGTTACGTCGCGCACGCTGCCGCGAACTCCGAGATAGGTCCCGTCTTCATCGTGCACTGGTTGCGAAACCTGCGCGACCCAGCGGAGACTGCCGTCTGGCCTAACGATCCGGTATTCGAATTCGACCGACGAATGCGCACCGGTGAGGACTTCCTTTTCAAAATGAGCGCGATCGTCCGGGTGAATAAGACGTAGTAACAGCTGGCTATCCTGGAGCAATGCGGCCGGCTCACAGCCCGTAATCCGTTCGTAAGAGGGTGAAACGTAAATAAAATCGCCCCGCGGATCGCGCCAGAACTCAAAGTCGTAAGTGTTATCGGCAACGATGCGATGCTTGCGTTCGCTTTTCTGCAATGCCGCTTCAACCTGTTTGCGCTCGGTGATGTCAATCCCGGTAGGATGCAGCATGGTGACCGCGCCGCTCTCGTCACGAATCGGCAGCATGGCGAATTCCACAGTGCGTTCAGTTCCGTCCGCACGCCAGTATGGCAAGACTTCGCGATAGATTCTGCCGGCTGAAGCTTCGCGAGTGGCAGCGCGAATCTTTTGCTGCACTTCCGTTGAATTACGCCACCAGGGTGTTTCCCAAAACGGGCGGTCGAGCACCTCCTCCCGGCGGTAACCGCAAGCTTTCAGTGAGAGCCCGTTCGCCTCCAACAGACGACCATGAACGTCCATTATTCCGGCGAAAATCCCGGACTGATGAAAGATGCTTTCGAACTTGGCGACGGCAGCCTGCCTCCGATGATTGGCCTGTTGCAACCGGTGGCCGAATAAGATGATGGTAGCAGAAGAGACAAAGTAGGTGAGGAAACCCAAAACGTTTTGAATGTGCGGAAATCCGAGATGGCCGGACGGGGCGACGAACATCCAGTCACAGGCAAGATAACCGAGCAGCGCGGTCAGAATGGCGGGCCGAACGCCGCCTAACCACGTCGCCGTCGCGATCGCGCCGAAGACGGTTGCGAAGCGCATTTGGTCTCCAAGCCAGGGATGTAGCAACAGCCGCAACAACACGGCGCTGCCAAGCACGGTCAGCGAAAGAAAGTAAGCCCTGATCGGTCGATCAGATTTCATTCGCTCCTCGCTTTCGGTTTCGGGCAGGCCGGAAAGCCCGGACCCGGCGCTTGGGAGCGGCGCGGCTTGATAGGTGCGCTCCAAGTTACGCACGCCGGTTCTCAGTCCTCATCGATGGTAATCGAATCGACTCGCCGGTTTTCGCCCTTCCCTCTAAAATGAATTGAAATCGGGACGCCGAACTCGATCCGGCATTTGAAGCTCTCTTCGTCGAGCACTTTGCCACTGCGTGTCACGTAAACGATCGAGTCGCCCGGTTGTAGATTCCTGGGAACAACGGACGCTGCAAACGCCGCAGCCGCGACTATTGCGCTTCCGAGCAGAATGATTTTCATCGCGGTCCTCTTTCTTCCGGCGCGACCGGCAAATAAAACTGGGAGAACCGGTGCATGGCACGCCCGCACTAAGCCACGTCTGCCGATTTTTCATTAGTTATTCAGCATGCGCGCCGCTGCACCGCGCAGCGCAAATCAATCAGGGTGACTCAGCGGATGCCCGACGATTGGCAAGCAGATTTCGCCACAAATAATCGTTAGCGCTGCCGACGCAAGTGCGAAGGCGGCGCCTCGAGGGCCGCGGCGGAATAATAAAAACCTCCGAGGCCGATCGAATGAACGAGGACGCGCTCGGCGTCGACCTCGAGCGGCTTGCGAACGATCCGCAGCGGGCCGCACGCGGGATCGAGTTTATCGCAATTGAGGGTGGGCGGCACAGTTCCGCGCGCAATCGTTAGGCAACCGGCAATGATTTGGAGCGCGGACGATCCGGCGCCGTGCTGGCCTAACGCGCCCTTGGTTGAATGAATCGGCAATTTCGCCAGGCGGGTGCCGAACGTCGCGGCAAGCGCCATTCCCTCGAGCCGATCGTAATTCTTCGAGGCAGATCCGTTCGCGTTGTAAACCTGCACGTCGTCCGCAGTCCACTCGGCGTGATCCATCGCCGTTTGAAATGCGCGAACACATGGGCGTATGTCGAGGCTTGGACGGGTTGCATGATAACGCCGGCGACCGGCCGATTGCACCGCTGTTCCGGCAACAGTCGCATAGGCGCGCGCGCCGCGTCTGCGCGCATGGGCCTGGGATTCGACAATGAACGCGGCGGCGCCTTCGCCGATGACGTTCCCGTCACGATCGATATCGAACGGGCGCGAGGCTGCCTCGGGGCGATCATTCCATTTAGTCGCCAGCGACGCCGAAGCGTTGAGAAGGCTCAAAATCTCCGGAACCAGCTCGCAGTCCGTTCCAACGACAAGCGCGGCATCGATCGCGCCGACTTGAATTGATTGGGCAGCGAGCCCGAGAGCGTCCATGCCGGAATTACACCCAGTCGAAGTCGTGTGAACCGGTCCCTGCAGATCGAATTGCGATGATAGAACGCAGGCGACGGAATGATTGAATGCCTGGAACGCTCCGGCGGCGGTGATCGACCGGTTGGCCTGCCAGCGGTCTCGCAGTTCGAAGCAGTATTCGAGTTGGCCGACCGATGTTCCGACAAACACGCCGATACGCTTTCGTTCCGCCTTGGGGAGATTGAACGCCGCATCTTCGACTGCAAGAGCGGCCGCGCCGATCGCCAGCGCTACCGGCCGCGGCATTGTTCTCGTTAGGGCCTTGCCGCCTTCGACGTGACGCTCGAGATCGAAATTCCGCACCTCAGCGCCGACTTTCGATTCCGACCGGCTAATATCGCAGCGCGTGATCGGCCCGATGCCGGATTCGCCCCTAACGAGAGCACTCCAGAATTCGTCAACGCCGGCACCGATGGCGCTAACCGGGCCGATGCCCGTGATAACTGCCTTCGTCATCAAGTTAGTGCGAACTTAATCGTATCGGCCGAACAGCCAATTGCCGGCGGCGCCTGGATCGTTGCTAAAATAAAATTCTTTCACGCGCTCCACGGCTTCCTCTTTGGAAACTTTGCCCTGGCCATTCTTGTCCATTTTTTGGAAGGCTTCGTCCGCTGCAGCTTGGTCAGTGATGCCGTAACCGGTGAAGAAGTCGCGAAAGTCGTCGCGAGAGAACTGTCCGTCGCGATTGCGATCGAACGCTTCAAACAGAAGATCGACCGTTCCCACGGTGAGCTGGTCGTACAATTCGGGGGTGCTCAGCATCTGATCGTGGAAATCCACGAACTCCTGAAAGCTTACCTGTCCATCATTGTTCACATCGGCGAGAGCTTTGAGGTTGCCCCAGATTGTCAGGTAGAGCGACTCAACGGCGGAGTATTCCCCCGAGCTCGGCTGCCATCCGTTCATACCAGCGAGGTTCGACACAACGTTGGTGTAATCGTTTCGCTCGAGAACTCCGTTGTGATCCGTATCCAGCACTTTGAACAACCGGCCGAGCTTCTTTTTTTGGAGATCTGATAGCATGGTAGTTTCCGTTAGGCCTCCTTGACCGAATACAAGTCTCACCGGCGCGCCGGTCTAGCGTCAAGGATGGAAAGTGGGGGGTGAGGGTGGGGACGTTAGAAGTGGAAGGTGAGATGTGAGAGGTTGGATGGAATCTTCGACTTCTCACGTTTTACGAATCATCTCTCCGGCTTCGTAAAAAACCGCGCCCGGGGTGACTCGAACACCCGACCCTCGGATTAGAAATCCGATACATCGCTCGCAAGATATCTGTGGTTGCCAATTTGTTGCCATTTTAACGGGTTGCGTTGGCACGACCGAAGCTTAGTTTGTTAGCGAACTGTTGACATTCGGAGAGCGAATAGATTGAAATGGGCTCTCGTCTGACTGGAGACCGAAGTATGGCAGCTAAAAGAAAATCCTCGAAACGCGCCCGCTCTAAGGCACGTGTTCCGCGATTCAGCGAAAAATACTCGCGGTTCTTTGTCGTGAACGTGTCTCCAATGTGGCGCAACGAAAGCGATAATTTTTCGCTTGATCAGCCTTCTCCAAACAAGGTCGTCCCCAGCGTTACGACTTACGGCATAGCCGACGCTCCGTTTCCGGTCCACTAGGCGAACCCAATGCCTAACTGGAGCGACGTCCTTCGGGAAATTCAGGACGTTAAGCTCTCAGGGGAACACGCGAAGGCGTCCGCCACTGACTCGGTTCGAAGGGCATATCTGACAAAACTTCACGCGCACACTGGGCGTAATCTCGTTGCGTATTATTCGGGTTTTTTATCGAAACCGGGCCAAGCACAATTGGAAATTAATGATGAGGACAAGAACGGCTTTATGATGGCTGTTCATAAACTCGACCGGGCAAAGGGGCTTGATATTTTGATACACACCCCTGGCGGGAACATTGGTTCCACACAGTCGATCGTTGATTATCTTCGCAAGATGTTTGCAGGAAACGTTAGGGCAATAATTCCTCAGATTGCTATGTCTGCGGGAACCATGCTGGCCTGCTCATGTAGAGAGATCGTGATGGGAAAGCACTCCAATCTGGGCCCTATCGATCCCCACTTAAACGGCATCCCAGCATATGGAGTAATCCGAGAATTCAAGAAAGCATGCGACGAGTGCGTTAAAAACCCCGCATTGATTCCGATTTGGCAAGCTATCGTGGGCCAGTATCGCCCGACTTTTCTGGACCGCTGCGAGAATGCCATCAAGTGGTCTAACGCGTTTGTAAGAGATCAGTTGCGAACAGTAATGTTTAAAGGAGACCCAGCCGCTGCGACTAAGGCCGCCAAAATAGTTAAGAAACTGACGGATTACACGGGGAATAAGACTCATGAGAGGCACATCCACGAAGACGAATGCATCAAGATTGGATTGAAAATAACGCGCCTCGAATCAGACAAGGCTTTGCAAGATCTGGTGCTTACCGTTCACCATTGTTACATGCATGTCTTCATGAACGGTCCGGTATTCAAGGCCATCGAGAATCACCTCGGAGTTGGAATTTTTAAGCGGCAAACGGTTCCGTCAGCCTAGTCCTCCTGGCACGAGGACACCCTGCTGCGAAATCGGAAAGGGTGTGTGACAAGTTCTAGTCATCTGAACGCAAGATCAGTATTGGTAGTAACCGTATGGCGCGCAAACGGGCTGTTGAGCAATACGACCACAAGGACAAGAAGCGCACGAACAATCCGCCCGTTGGACTAGTAGATGCCAAGTCCGACGCAGCTGAGGGTAAGAAAACCTACGCCTACGATCCTCACCTTGACCCGGCACTGGTTTGGGCCGGCAAGGCCGAACGCACGAGCTTTGAGATTCCAACTGTTTCACTGCACGTCCACGAGCGCATAGACCCACGCGCCATCATCGAGGCCGTGCGGAAAAAGAATGGCAGCGACTACGCGCAGCTTTCCCTCTTCGGTTCACAATCGGAAAACCCTCCATTGCGCGAGGCGATTGAGTTTTACAAGCACGCGCACAACTGGAGCAACCGTTTCGTCGCGGGAGATAGCTTGCTGGTGATGAACTCGCTGCTGGAAAAGGAAGGCATGGCTGGACAGGTGCAAATGGCATATTTCGACCCGCCTTACGGCATTAAATACGGCTCGAACTTTCAGCCGTTCGTCAACAAGCGGAAAGTGGAAGACGGCAAGGATGAAGACCTCACCGCCGAGCCGGAAATGATCAAAGCCTTCCGCGACACTTGGGAACTTGGCATCCACTCCTACCTGAGTTATCTGCGCGACCGAGTGCTGTTGACCCACGCACTTCTCCATGAGTCAGGTTCCATTTTTGTGCAAATCTCTGACGAAAATTTGCATCACGTGAGGGAGCTTCTGGATGAAGTTTTCGGTCGCAAAACTTCGTCGCGGTTATCAACTTTAAGACGATGATGCCGTTGGAGTCTGGCAACATCGAGAGCGTATTTGATTACGTCTGCTGGTATTCCAAAGACATCAAGAAGTTGAAGTATCGAAACCTTTTCGCGCCGAAGAATGTGGGCGGAAGCTCGGAGTTTGTTTTCGCTGATACCGATGACGGCGGATTCCGACGACTCACATCCGACGAAATTGAAAACTTCGAGGCATCCTCTGCGAAGTTGAAAATATTTAAGCGGTCAGACCTTGCTTCATCAGGCTACACTCCGTCTTGCACGTTCCCGCTTGAGTTTAAAGGGCAGACGTTCAAGACCAGTGGAGGGAAAAGTTGGCGCACTACTCCTGCTGGAATCGAAAGCTTAAAAAAAGCCAATCGTCTTTTCGTTCTAGGGCAGAAAATCTATTTCAAAATGTATTTGAGCGATTTTGGCTACACCTCGCTGACAAACTCATGGCAAGACACGATTGAGTTTGGCGGCCGAATTTACGCGGTTCAGACCACAGCAACGGTCATTCAACGCTGTCTTCAGATGACGACGGATCCCGGCGATTTGGTTTTGGACATCACCTGTGGCAGCGGCACAACGGCTTATGTTGCGGAGCAATGGGGGCGACGTTGGATAACATGTGACACATCTCGCGTTGCGCTCACACTCGCTAAGCAGAGGTTGATGACCGCTGCGTTTCCCTACTACCGGCTTGCCCATGAAGACGAAGGCGTGGACAGCGGCTTTCGCTACACGACGGTCCCGCACACTACGCTCAAGACAATCGCGAACAACGAGCAGCCAGAGCTGGAGACACTTTACGATGATCCGCTTCGTGATAATGCGAAAGCCCGCGTTACCGGTCCATTTACGGTAGAAGCTGTCCCTGCGCCGATGGTGAAATCCCCGAGCGAGTTGTCGGGCGAGAAGCCTGTCGCGCCGATGACCGCGGATGCTTCGGTTTCCCGCTCTGGTGCAACCGTCCGACACGACGAGTGGCGCAACGAATTGCTGCGCTCCGGAATTCGCGGTAAGGGCGGGCAGATGATTCAGTTTTCTCGCGTCGAGCCGCTTCTCGGCACGCGCTGGATTCATGCGGACGCGGAAACAAAATCCAATGACAAGGACGCAGTCAAGATGAGCGGCGGTGTCACAGCGGAGCGACAGCGCGTTGTGATTTCTTTCGGCCAGGAACACGCACCTTTGGAACAGCGGCAGGTTGAGTATGCATTGGAAGAAGCGCGCAGGCTTGTCCCCAAGCCGCAGCTCGTCGTTTTCGCATCCTTCCAATTCGATCCCGAAGCCGCCAAGGACATCGACGAGTTGAACTGGCCCGGCGTGACCGTGCTGAAAGCACAAATGAATGCGGATTTGTTCACAGAAGACTTGAAGAAGAAGAGGACTAGCAATGAGAGCTTTTGGCTTATCGGCCAGCCGGACGTGATGCTCCGGAAGTCGAAAACGAAACCAAAGGATGCGAAAGACAAAACGGAGCTGTGGGAAGTCGAGGTAAAAGGTTTCGATTACTACAACACAAAGACCGGGCAAATCGACTCCGGCGGTGCGGATAAGATAGCCGTCTGGATGCTCGATACGGACTACGACGGGCGAAGTTTGTTTCCGCGCCAAGTGTTCTTCCCAATGGCAGGCCAAAAGGAAGGCTGGACCAAGCTCGCGAAGAATCTGAAGGCCGAGATAGACGACGAGTTGATAGAGGCCTATCGAGGAACAATTTCGCTGCCATTCTCGACGGGCACACATGGACGTGTGGCGGTGAAGATCGTGGATGATCGTGGGATTGAGAGCCTCAAGATGCTCGATTTGCCCTAGCTGCTGAAAGTGGAAGTCCACCTATGCCCGCAACCGGCATTACGCATCTAATCGTCAACTCCCCTTTCAAGGAACCGGAACGGTATTGGCGCTACGAGCGCGAGAGGCAGCGATTTTCGCTCGAAGAAGGTCGTAGAGACGCGGGATACGTGATTGCGTCGGAAGCCGCCCGAACATTTGACGATCCGGGCCGCTTTGTTCCAATCGAACTCGTCAACAAAATCCGCCCGCGCGTGAAGGCTTGGCGGGACAATGGTTATGCGGGCATAACAGGCATCACTCGCCGCTTGCTTGAGCATTGGAACGACTCGGAGCAGCGCGATTCAGCGAAGCGATTCTTCTTCTGCGGTCTGGAAGCGATCGAGACAATAATCTGGCTCACTGAGGCTCCACCAGCTGAGCGCGTAGGGATAACGATTCCTAGCGATGGTGGCATGTTTTCGCGGCTTTGCTGCAAGATGGCAACTGGCAGTGGCAAAACTCTAGTCATGGCAATGACTATTGCGTGGCAGGTCTTGAACAAGGTGACCTACGCGCAAGATAATCGTTTTTCAAAGAGCGTCTTCGTGATTGCCCCAGGACTAACTGTTAAAAGCCGGTTGCAGGTGCTACTCCCAGCCGGGCCGGGCAACTACTACGAAGAGTTCGAAATCGTCCCTACCGGCCTGCGGGAGCAGTTGCGACAGGGAAAGGTAAAGATTGCCAACTGGCACAAGTTGAATTGGGAAACGGACGAGAAGCTTCGCAGGAAGAGGCGCATCGATAAGCGGGGTGCGAAAAGCGACGAGGCTTACGTCCGCGATGTGCTTGAAGAAATGGCGAACGCACGGAACATCGTTGTCATCAACGACGAGGCGCACCATGCGTGGCGCGTTAATCCGGAATCAAAGAAAGCGAAGATCGACCGCGATTTGATCGAAGAAGCTACCAAGTGGGTTGGCGGTTTAGATAGAATCCACAAGGCGCGGCACATTCTGCAATGCTTCGACTTTTCGGCAACACCATTTTCGCCGAGTGGGAAACAGTCTTCGGAAGAAGCGTTGTTCAGCTGGGTCGTTAGCGATTTCGGGTTGAACGATGCGATTGAAGCTGGACTGGTGAAAACGCCGCGTATCGTCGTACGGACGAACGCAATTCCCGACGCGGTGACTTACAAGGACAAGCTCTATCACATCTACGAGCACGTCCGGGATGACTTGAACCGCAAAGCGGAGCCGCACGAAGGGCTTCCAGATTTAGTTACCAACGGCTATCTGCTTCTAGGCACGGATTGGTTGGAAACTGAGCGGGAGTGGAAGAAACTTGGCTATCCGACTCCGCCGGTAATGATCACCGTTGCAAACCGCACGGAGACGGCGGCGCGAATCAAATATGCCTTCGATAACCAAAAGGTGTTGATCGAAGAACTCTGCCAGCCGGATTTAACGCTTCACATTGATTCAAAAGTTCTCGAAATGGCTGAGGCGAAGGACGAAGAGGGGGAGCGGCAAGCCAATGGTGAAGAAGCGGCGGATGATGAAGATGAGCCGCAGGAGAAGAAACTTACAAAGGACCAGCAAGCTGAGCGGTTGCGCCTCGTCGTCGATACTGTTGGGCGCGTAGGAAGACCGGGCGAAAAGATTCAAAGCGTGATTTCGGTCGGAATGTTGTCGGAAGGATGGGACGCCAAAACGGTGACACACATTATGGGGTTGCGCGCGTTTTCAAGTCAGTTGCTTTGTGAGCAAGTGGTGGGACGAGGGCTGCGGCGGACTTCTTATGACACGTTTACAACCTTCAAAGACCCGAAGACCGGCAAAGATGTGCCAGTTTTAAGCGCCGAATACGTCAACATTTTTGGCATCCCTTTCACGTTTCTTCCGCACGAGGGCGAAGAGGATGGTCCGCTGCCGCCGCCGCCGCCGAAAATACGAATCGAGCCGGATAGAGAAAAGGCTAATTTCGAGATCACTTGGCCTAACATTCTTCGCATCGACCACAGTTACCGACCGAAGCTCGAATTGGACTTGGAGAAGGTGCCAGTGCTGACGCTGGATGCGACCGACAAGATCGAGAACGCGGAAATGGCAGCCGTTGTCGCGGGGAAGCCGAATATGGCAGTATTAACCGAGATTGATTTACTCAAACTCGCTGAGCGGTTCCGGCTGCAACGGATTGTCTTCGACGTTGCGCGGGATGTTTACGCGCAGATGAAGCCCACGTGGAAAGGCAACACAGAAAACCTGCTGGCCCAGGTGATTCGGCTGGTCGAAAAGTTCATGGCATCGCCGAAGCTCGAAATTGATCCCCCGCTGTTCTATCAAGACGAGTTGAAGCGGCGCGTTATGTTAACGCTAAACATGCAGCGAATCGTGCAACACTTTTTCGAACAGATTCGATGCGCTAATACGGAGGCGCTGGAGCCAATTTTTGATAGCAATAAGCCAATTCGATCAACGGGCGACATGCTGCCGTGGTTTACGGGCAAGCCGTGCATTCCCGCCCGACGCTCGCACATTAATCTTTGCGTAGTGGATTCGACTTGGGAAGTGCCACCTACTCACGAACTCGACCGCAACCCGAACGTCGCGGCGTGGGTGAAGAACGATCATCTTGGCTTTGAGATTGTATATTCATTTCGCGGTGAAATTCATAAGTATCGTCCTGACTTTCTCGTTAGACTCACGAATGGAACACAGTTGATTCTGGAAATCAAAGGACAGCAGACGGACGAGTCGAAAGCCAAGCATGCGTTTCTCGACGAATGGACCCAAGCGGTCAACGAGCATGGCGGCTTCGGGAAGTGGAAAACGATGGTTTCATTTACTGGCACGGATATCGCCGAGCTTTTGACGCACGAGGCCTAACGGAACTCCGGCCTTGGCCGTAGTCAGAGTCGCGCAAGATCGAAGAAGGGCACGGCCCTTCGTCCGTTGAAGTGCCAACGTGATTTCCAATTCACAGCGTCACGACACCGCATTGCAACGCGTCTTTATTCGGTCGCATGAAAAGGAATGGCGACAGAAAGAAACGACGTGGCGGCGGCCAACTGTTGGATGTGCGTGAATTGGCTGCGGAGCTTGGCGAGACCGAAAGAACGGTGCGCAGCTGGAAGCACAAGCACGCGATACCGTACGTTGATTTAGGCTACCGAACACATCGCTTTCGACTCAACGAAGTATTGGCCGCGCTCGAACGGAGAACGATTAAGCCTGTCTCGATGCCCTGAGAAAAAAGCCCGCTGCGCAATCTTTGCGGAACCGCGCAACGGGCAAATGAACTTGAATGAATCAACCTAACAAGCGCGGCAGACAAACGCAATGCGGAAAACAACGCGATGGAATCTTCATTAGCAAGCAGACACTCGACCAACTCCTTCGCCACCCTCGCGCAGATGATATGATCGCATTGCTCGTTTTCTACCACTACACGGGCCTTTGGCAGCGCACGAACCAACCGCACGCGACCGTTGCGTATGTGATGAAAGGCTTGCGCTGGGGCAAAGACAAGGTTCGCGCGTTGCGCCTAGAGCTGCGCAACCTGGGTTTGATCGAAGACGTTTCGACGGTCGATCAACACGGGCGCAAGAAAGGTTGGTATGTTCGGCTCTCGTATTTCCACCCTACTTCCTTTTCGGACGGTGGTGTGAGCCAGAGGGTGGAATCGAAGCCCCCAAATGCTTTCAGGGCTGTTAAAAAAACACGGAAAGCTGATAGGGGAAACGCTTTCAGAGCTGATACACCGGCTGACCGGACACGGAGCGCGCAAAACGCGCACCGGGAATTGTCTGTGCCTGACGGCTTCGACGAAGAGGAAAAAGAGGTCATCGATCTATACCACCAAACCGTTGTCGCTTCTGATTCCCGCTGGCGCTGGCGACCCATCGACGAATTCAGGCCAAGCGTTCGAAAAGCGATCGCGGACTGGCTCGCGGAGTTTCGAGGTTCAACGGTTGAAGATATGGAACGGCTCTTCGTCGCTGTCGTCAACGGTCATGAATGCGCCACCGTTCCGAAAAAACGAACACTCGTTAGGCTGCTTTATGAAAACCTGCCTGACTACTGAACTTCTTATGACACGACAGCAATCACTTCACCCGCTCGACGCGAGGCGAGAGCGCGACCGCGCACGGCATCAGAAGCGGATGCGGAAACTATTTGGCGGCGACCACCAAAACCGCACGCAAGACCAACTGCAATCGGAAGCTGCGGAAAAGCTCAAAGCGGAGAAGGCCGAGCGCGCTGCGCGAGAGCGTGCGTTGTGGAACAAACCAGCTCCGCAACAAGCGCCGCGCGCACTAACCGGACGGATTCGAAAATCTCACTGACGACAGTTCAACAACGAAAGGACAAAAACAGTGACAGACGACCAACTACAGCAATTCAGAAATCACGTTCGCGAGGCACTGGATAAAATTCCCGGTGTGCGCGTCTACGCATTAGACGAAACAAGCCTCGACTCGTTAGCCCTGCTCGGCATCAGCTGGCTAGAAAAACGAGCCGAGAGCGGCGAGAAATTTTCCGTCGCCGAGTTTCGGCAACTCATGGCGGAAGTCGTCGCCTCGGTTCCGTCGCTTCGACAGGAGCGCCCCGAGGAGCCATCGGCAATTCCGCAACCTTGGAAAGATCCCGTGACAGGTGCAACGCCGCGCAATCCATTCGCCGATCCGCCAGACTTGGAATCGCAGGGAATTCTCACCGAGCGCGAGCCGCAGCTTGCCACACACCTGAAGCGAATCGCTGGCGGTGTGTCGTACGCGTACTTGGCTGAGCTGCGCGACAAAGAAGCAGCGCGCGCAAGACTCGCCGCGATCATTTATGGACAGCAGGAGCACAAGACGAATCCATGGGTGACGCGCGACCTGCAAGCGCAAGCGCAACTCGTTCGAGAAGACCCTGAGCGGGCGAGCTACTTCAAACGCGAAGCTGAGCCGGTGCACTTGCCGTGGCAACCAGGTGCAAAAAATCTGACTTCGCTCGGACAACTGACGGCGAAAGCACCGCATATCGCGAAGCTCGCGAACAGAGCGGCAGAGCTACAGCGGCAAATCATTGCGGAACAGGTCGCTAGTGCGAAGGCTGCCGAATCCTCCGCGCGAACCGCTCGCCAAAAAGCGGAAGCGCTCTTGCAATGACTCGCGATGCTCAGGTGGCGCTGCGTGACAAACGTGACACATCGCGCGCGCGAGGCCTAACGAAATGGCAGCGGAGGTTCTTGCGCATGCTCAGGCAGACGCCAAGCATCAAAGCCGCGTGTTCAGCCGCAGGCATCAGCCGTCAAACTGCGTACAGGAACCGCGCGGGCAACGCAGAGTTTGCGGAGCTTTGGCAAGACGCGCTCGACGCGAGCGTCGATCACTTGGAAGCGGTCGCGTTCAAGCTGGCATCCGAGGGAGACGCGAATCTGATTCAATTTCTTCTGCGCTGTCACCGACCCGAAGTTTACAAAGATACGCAACGGCGCGAACTGACCGGCGCGGACGGCCGTCCGCTCACCGGCAAGATTATTTTCCTCCCAGCAAAAGATTCGGGCGATGAATAGCGCGGCGATTATTTGGCAGCCGAATCCGGGGCCGCAAATGCAGTTCTTGAAGTCGCCAGCGCGCGAGGTTCTTTTCGGAGGTTCAGCAGGCGGCGGGAAAACTGATGGCTTGCTCATGGCAGCCGTAAGCCAAGTCCAGAATCCGTCTCACCGCGCGCTGATCGTTAGGCGCAGTTTTCCCCAATTGCGTGATTTGATCGAACGTTCACACGATCTATTCATGCCGTTAGGCGCGACCTACACGCGGCAAGACCGGCAATGGCGTTTTCGAAGCGGCGCAATTGTTGAGTTTGGATTTCTCGACGCGGATGTGGACAAGTACAACTATCAAGGGCGGCAATTTTCGTTTCTCGGTTTCGATGAGTTGACACAATGGGCAGCTGACGGCGCGGATGCGTCAGGCGAGGCGGTGAACAGTGCTTACTTGTATATGCTTAGCCGACTGCGCACGCGCGAAGGCAGCGGTTTGCGACATGAGGTGCGAGCAACAACGAATCCGGGTGGCCTCGGACACAGCTGGGTAAAAAGTCGCTGGGGAATTCCCGACGATGGAAGCGCGGGAGAGCGGCGCGACCCCATCACAGGTTACAGGCGAGTGTTCATCCCCGCCCGATTGAAGGACAATCCGTACCTCGCAAACACAGATTACGCGCGTGTACTCGATGCGCTATCAGAAGCAGATCGCAAGACGTTGAAAGAGGGCAGGTGGGATGTTTACGCGGGCGCTGTTTTTTCCGAGTGGGACCCGCGAATTCACATTTGCGACCCGTTCCCGATTCCAGAAGAGTGGGAGATGTGGCGCGGTGCTGACGATGGTTTTGCCGCGCCCGCGTGCGTGTTGTGGTTCGCTCACGATCACATCCACGACCGCATCTACGTTGTTCAGGAACTGTACCGTTCAGGCATGACGCCTGACGTGATGGCCCGCACGGTCATTGCGATGGACGAAGGGCGCGAGATGGACGGTACGATCGATAGCGCCTCGTTTGCTGATGTGGGAATGGGTGGCGGTCGTGCGAATGTAATGAATTCGTTAGGCTGTCTTTGGCGACCGAGTGAGAAAGGTCTTGGTTCCCGCGTTGCTGGCAAGTCAGCTGTTCACGCGCGCCTAGCTGCACAGTCAGACGGGTACCCGGGCTTAGTTGCGTTCCGTAATTGCAAGAATTTGATTCGCACGCTGCCGATGTTGCCCTACAGCCGGACGAACCCCGAGGATGTAGAAACCAGCGCAGAGGATCATGCGTACGACGCCTTGAGATACGGGCTCACGCGAAAAGTGGTTTCCTGTCACGTCGTGCGAGTCAGAGGACTTTGAAAGATGGAAGGGAGGTGAATTTTTATGGACGAAGGACAACTGAGGAAAATGCTGCAAGCACTCGCTCACTACGTCGTTAGAAACGAAATTGTGTGCGAGCATTATCTAGCATCGTTAGGCGTCCCGCCGGATGAAATCAGCGCAAAGGTGCGGGAGATAGATGAGCAACTGCAAGAGAACACGCACTGGCAAAATCGCTTTCCGGGCCTTTTTCAAAATTGAAAGGTGCACGGTGACGGTGAATTCACCGTCACCGGAGGGCCGCGAGCAGCAGAGGGTCGGATTTGCAACGAAAATCCGGCAACCACGTGGCAACAGGGCCACGCTTATTCGGGGGAACACGGATTGTTAGTCCGTGACGAGTTAACAAATTGTGCAGCAACCATATTGGTATGTTAGGTGTCTGACGCGTATGCCACTGAAATCCGAATCACTATTGAAGATTTATCGCGCCAATCGACTTCTCGGTAGCTCGCATCCAATCATCGTCACGACGGGCGACACGACGCATAGCGAAACACCTTTCGAAGAGTTTTACGTTTTTCATAGTATCCCCGGTGTTCCATTCCTGTTTCGGCGGACACGCTCCAGCGCTTCCGACGAAATGCACCCATTTGATTTTGGTCAATTTCCAGAGGTCTTCTCCGCTCAGGCATTGCTTGCGTCAGCGGTGCGCAGCGCGCGTGATCTCATCGAGTTCCAAGTGTCTCAGCGCGACCGCGCCTTACATCGGGAACTCTTTTGGTCAGCATCGCCGATAAGCTACGACGAAAGCGATGACCTGCCGCTGATCGAGTTCCGCATGTTCCGCCGATTTGTTCGGGAGCGTGCTGAAATGATTGATTTCACACGCTCCGACGCTATCAAGGCGCTGCATAGCAAGCTTTCCACATTTCCGGAGATCACTCAGCACCACGAACCCGGTAGTAACCCAGGGGATGGCGAATAAGAAGCGCGCGGAGTCGCTCCGAATGAAAAAAGACATCAACAAGCTTCTTAAAGCTCACAAACAATTGCACGCGTGGTCATGCTCAGCGTCGGCGCACGAATTTGTCGGCAAGCTACACGACAAAGTTAAGGATTCCGACTTTCCGTTGCAGAACGATCCAGCTTCGGAAAAAGGAGGATTTCAGTTTGAGTCTTTTCTCAATGGTATCGGCCTGACTGCAAAAGATACTCATTTGCCACCCGAGGATGCGCTTAAAGCTGTCGCGGAGGAGACGGCTAAAGAACGTTTTCCTTTGATTTCTATTCGTGCGGGCACCGCCTGGCATATAGCCGTAGCCGTTCCGACCGATTCCGGCGTCGGGCTCGTCGATCCGGCCAGGCAAGATTTTATCGCTCGTGACAGCAAGGAAACACTGAAACTTTTGAAGGAAACCGCAGCCGCCGTGAAAGGCCGCGACACGATTCATCTTCTCACGTACCGCGCGAAGTAAGGACCAGCGCTATTCTCCGCAGCGCGGGGGTTACGTTCCGTGGCTCGTCTTGTGTTTGCGGGGCCACCGCATTAGGTAACGCTCGAAGTGGAAAACTTCACACATCCGGATCCCGAAGCCGCTGCCCCCGGTGAGATCGTGGGTATATATCCCATCACATTCACTTCTGAAGAAAGCGAATTGTTAGGCAATCAATTATTCGCTGCTGATCAGAATTTCCTTCTCTCCCATTACATGAAAGAGAAGTATTTCCAACAGTTGCTCGAAACGGCAACGCTTTCAGCGAAGCGTCTTGATCTTTACGACGACGATCCTCTGGAGGGTTTGTATCCAGAAGCGAACAGGCAAGGCTTTGCTTCCGCTGACGAGCAACTGTTCCAGCAGATGAATGCACACCGGGACATTCAGGAGTTTCTTCGATCACAAGAAATCCACCGGACGCATTGTTACGCCCATTGTTGGTTCGGGATTCCGAGGGAGGATGCGAATATGTGGGAGAAATACGGCGACCATAGCAAGGGGGTTTGTATAGTCAGTTCCACACACCGTTTGTTAGGGGCAATTTCGCGGGACCCGACGATTGGTTATGAACTAGGTAAAGTCACATATTGGTCTGAAGATAAGCCGCTGCCGGGTCTAAATAGCTCAACCGCTATGTTTCGGAAGCACCCGAAGCATGCCGACGAAAATGAAGTTAGGCTGCTCTCTCAAATAAAACCGGAGGATATCCCAAAGACTTCTGAAGGCTACTTGAAGCCGTGCCCCGAACGGTTGGTCGTAAAGGTTGATTTGTCCATTCTCGTTGCGGGGATAGTGATGGGGCCCAGAATGGAAAGGAAAATCAGGAGAAGCTAATAGAAGCCGCACACGCCAAAATCCCGCGCGCTAGAATCGCTCGTTCGCGGTTTGACGTGCGACCTTGACCAGTTGCTTATTTAGTCGAGCAACTCGTAACCAAGATAACGAGAAATCCTTTTGACCGCCTCGCGTGCACGCCGCGCACTGTCAAAGCGGCAACCTTCGACGAACAGAAAACGTCCGCCTTTGCGTTGTTCGAGCCGATCAAGAATTTCCCGTGCACTTATGGCAACGTTCTTTTTTGCGGGTTGAAGGGTCGCAGATTCGACATGTGCGCCGTCGCGGTTGACGGTCGCGGCGCGCTTTCTCCAGAAAGCCATTTCCAATTCCCGCACAATCGCCGCCCGAAAAAGATTGCGGGCCAGGTCCGAAGTCTCCTGTTTGTTAGGGCAACGAATTGCCTTCGCCTGTTTCTCGAACCAGTCAGCATCGCTAGTTAAGACCGCCCGTTCATGCTCGGATCTGTGCGTACGCCACAACGACGCTAGTTCATCGTTTGGACTGATATGCGTTCGTGCCGAGAGATAGTTGTCTGGCAGTTTCCATTCGTTTCGCTCGATTTCTTCAACTGCTTTAGCGAGGCTCTTTCGCTTCTTTTTATCACCGCAGGCTTTGATTTCTGCTCGCAGCATCCCTGTGACTGATTGTTTCTCGTCAGCTACTATTGCGGGAATCAATGCTTGCAGTCGCGCAATTGGCCACTCGTCACGCCGATAGCCGTGCGCCAATCTAGCGCGAAGTTCGGTGAATTCCTCACGTTGTGGATCGATCGATGATTTGACACCGGAGGCCTTTGCCCGTCCGCGTGGATGTTTTTTCTTAACCGGCTTCATGCTTGCGCCCGGAATGGTACAACCTCTGTGCTGGCCGGTTGGATGTTCCAGTAACGCTCGGCTTCCTTTGGTCTAACAAGCTCGCGATAGTGGGCGAATGTTACGCGGCTGTCGTGGTGCCCAAGCTCCAAAGCGGTGGCCGCCGCATTTTTGAAGTGCGCCAGATGGTACGAGGCGAAACTGTGGCGCAAGGCATTGTCCGGCCACTCTTCGATCTTGGCGGCTTCGCGGAGGGCATCGAATGATTTTCGGAAATTCTCCGTCGGCATCACTTTGCCTCTGTGTTTGCGAACTGGCATCAACCAAGCAATCAAATTCGGCTGCATCGTTACAAAGCGCTGACGCGCCGTCTTAGATTTTTCGGCCGTCACTTTAATCAAGCCACTTTCAAAGTCTATTTCGCTCCACTCCAGGCGCTCAAGTTCAGCCCGGCGCAGGCCCGCAAACAGCGCGATTGCAACGTACGGTAACATCGTGGCGCTTGCATTTTCCAACAACTCGCCTGCTTGCTTGACGGTGAGAATTCCGACAGCCGCTTTTGGTTCTTTGGCTTTCGCCGTTTTCTCTGCGGGATTTGCCGTAGCGTACCCGCGTTGCACGGCAAAGTTGAACGCGAGCACAATCAAGCGGCGGTAGTGATTGCGTGTGACCGGTGAGACGGTGAGTGCACGCAACCAGTCGTCAATCTCTGCGCTCGTGATCGTCGCGACCATTTGGCCGTTGAACTTCTCAGCAAAGATGTTCAATCGACTGCGCAAGTCGTCCAAGTGTCTTTTCGAAGCACCGTCTTTCTTTTTCGCCGCGACAAGTTCACTAACCAGTTTCGTCGCAGGGCATGACTTCTCGCTCGCTCTCAAATGGGCAACGAAAAACGCTGTCGCATCATTGATCGTTTTGCCGTACTTGCTCAGCGCGTCCTTGCACTCTTGCGCCATGACTCGCAGAGAGGTGGGAAATTCTGCGCCCTCGACGCCGTTACGTTTCAACTCTGCATTCTTAAGTCGCGCAAAGTGGGTGGCCTCTTCTTTAGACTCAAAAAAGGTCCGTTTCCTTTTTTTGGCTTCCCGGTAATTCACGACGAATTTTAGGTGGGGTCGGTTGGAATCGCTGTATCGGCGGACGGCAATCCTGCGTGCTTTCATCGGTTTCTGTTGCCATATGGTTGCCGCAAATACAAGGGAAAATGCGTCAAAACGAGGTTTTTTCCGCCGGAATCAGTCCGACGAAAATACGCACAAAAGAGTCGATTTTTACCTATGAAATCGATCTCGTTAGAGGGTGCGCGCCCGGGGTGACTCGAACACCCGACCCTCGGATTAGAAATCCGATGCTCTATCCGGCTGAGCTACGGGCGCAGATGGGCGCAAGTTTACCGTGTTTTACCGCGAAGGAAAGAGGGGGGCGAGGCGTGGATCGTGAATCGAGGCGGCGGGAGCCGTGCGACGTGGCCGAAGCCCCGAAGCGGGTGGACGCGGGGACGCGCGAAGCAATCCGCCGGCGTAACGATGCAACGATTTAACGGCCGGCGAAGCCGCTCAATCGCCGATGCGATGCTTCAATTCCCACACGCGCAACGCGGCGAGGAGAAGCGCCTTCGTCCGGGTGAGGCTGCCGGCGGCAGCAAGCTGCGGTTCGGCCGCGACTTCGGTGGACGAGGAAGAGGCTTTGGGCCGACCCTTGGGCTTACGGCCTTTGGATTTGCTGCTGCTGCGAAGACGGCGAGCGGAGGAGGAACCGGCGGAGAGATGCACACTGTTCATATTTACTGTTATTTTCTAGAATAACAACATTTAGCATGTTCTACGCCAGCATCTTTCCGGCCGGCGTCCACTCTCAACTAGCTGGACCTTTGCCACTCTGCTTAAACACGCGCCGAAGGCAGATGGCGCCGTGATTTTGAAAGCCGAAAACCGCTTGTGCCCGCCGCTGTTCTCCGCCAGTTTCACGCCTCGCCATGGCGGATCGAAAACTGGGTTGTCTTAGCATTTTTCTGTTCGTAGCGCTTTGCGCGAGCCTGTTCGCCAATCTCATTCTGATGGTGGCCGCCTTTAAGCGCGTCGGCACCGGCGTTGTTCAGGGAGTCGAGGTTCCTCCGCGGTTTCGCGAGATCGAAGTCGATCGGCCAGATCGCTCAAACGCCGACAAAGTCGTGCTCATCGTTATGCGCGGACTGATCAGTTCGAGCGTTCCCGGGGCTGCCGGCGATTCGATGGTCGATGATATGCGCAATGCGCTGCGTCAGGCGCGCGAGGACAGCAGGGTTAAGGCAGTAGTGTTAGAAATCGATTCCCCCGGGGGCGAAGTCACTGCGTCGGACGAAATTTACAACGCCGTCGTCAAAACGCGGGAAGTGAAGCCCGTCGTTATCTACATGGACACGCTGGCCGCGTCCGGGGGTTACTACGTAAGCTGCGGCGGCAAATACCTGATGGCTAACGAAACGACGATCACCGGCAGCATTGGCGTTATCATCCAAACGCTGAACTACGAGCAGTTGTTCAACAAAATCGGGCTAGCGTCGGTTGTATTTAAGAGCGGTAAATTTAAGGACATGCTTAACGGTGCGCGGCCGATGACGCCGGAAGAGCGCGATCTGGTGCAGGGATTCGTGATGAAAACCTACGATAAGTTTCTCGGGGTCGTAGCCAAGGAACGCAATCTCCCGGCCGACAACTTGCGCAACACAATCGCTGATGGTCGCATTCTGTCCGGCAAGGAAGCTCTGGAAAACAAGTTGATCGATAATCTCGGCCAACTTGAAGACGCATTCGCAAAGGCACGTGAGCTCGGTGGATCCGTCGGAGCGCGTGTCGTGAAGTACGGCGCGCCGTTTAGCCTGAGTCGTTTCTTTCGTGCATTCGGCGAAGCGGGTAATTCCAGGATTCAACTCGAGTTGCCCAAACAGCTCATGCCGCAACTGGAGAGCGGGCATGCGTATTTTCTCCCGAGTTATTACGCTCCGTAAGCTCGGGAGCACCTTCGCCTAAACCGATGGCCGGTGTCGCGATCCTCTTTGCGCTTTGGTTCATTTCCGGCGCGTTTATTTATTTCGCGCTGGTCCGTCAAATCGGCGCGCGTTCGTTAGTCACTGACCAAGGGGCCCCGCCGATATTTGGACTTGCTGAAGCCATCGTCGCGGGATTCCTGGTGCTTTGGTTCGCGTTCCTTTCTCTGGCGACGGTTTCCGGAGGGGAGGATGAAATCAGCGATCGCGCGATCGTCGGCAGCGTATTGATCACAATCGCGGTGGTCGCGCTGATTGCCTTCATCATGAAGGTCCGCGGTCGCGACGTCATGATACTGGCCGGTTTTTCGAAACTTGGCGCGCTGCGAGCCATTATCACCGGAGCGGTTCTGCTAATGTTTGGTTATCCGCTGATCGTTCTCGCGGATCGCGTCGCTCAGCAGTTTTTGCATGACGGCTCGAGTCGCCAGGGCATCGTCGAGCTCTTTAGTTCGTCGCAATCGATCAATCAGCGCGTCCTGATCATAATTTTCGCGGTGACTTTGGCGCCCGCCGCGGAGGAATTTATTTTTCGATTCTTTCTATTTGGTGTTTTCAAGCGCTACTTCGGGTTCGCCTTCGCTCTGTTTGCGAATGCGTTGCTGTTCGCCGCCGTTCACGGTCATCTGCCCTCGTTCGCCGCTCTGTTCGTCCTGGCGAGCTGTTTCACCATCGCCTACGAATGGAGCGGTTCGTTGCTTGTCTCGATGACGATGCATTCGATCTTCAACGCGTTGACCCTTGTTTTCCTGGCGTTCCCCGACGCCTTCCATCAATGAAATTGCGGCAGTCCGCCAATCGGACGGACTCGTCGTGTGGCGAGCTCGGCGAGGACCGGCTGCTGGCGCACCTGCTGCCGTCGTTGTCTCGGGGACGAGACGTCGTGGTAGCCGCCGGCGACGATTGCGCGCTCGTTAGGCCTCCGAAGGCCGGGAATTATCTGTTGCTGAAAACCGATTGCATCGTCGAACAAATCCACTTCGAACCAAAAGCCGATCCGGCCGCTGTTGGCTGGAAGGCGATGATGCGTCCGATGAGCGATTTCGCCGCGGCATCGGGGATCCCACAGTTTGCTCTCGTCACGCTGATTCTACCGGCTGCGCGATCGACAACATGGGTCCGGAACCTTTATCGCGGACTAAACCGCGCAGCTGGCAAATTTGGCGTTGCGATCGTTGGTGGTGAGACGAGCAGCACGCGAGGCCCCGCGGCAATTTCAATCAGCTTATCGGGTTTGGTCGAACGCGGCCGTTACGTTTCGCGGTCGGGTGGGAGGCCGGGCGACGCGCTGTTTGTTACCGGCAAACTCGGCGGTTCGATCCGCGGAAAACATTTGGAGTTTCTGCCCCGGATCAAAGAATCGCGTTGGCTAACGAATAATTTCACGATACACGCCATGATGGACTTAAGTGATGGAATCGGCGCCGATCTTCCCCGGCTCGCCCGAGCCAGCAAAGTGGGATTTCAAATCGACGCCGATCAGCTTCCGTTGAGCCGGGGCTGCACGATCAATAATGCGATTAACGACGGAGAAGACTACGAGCTGTTGTTTGCGGTAGCGCTGCGGGACGCAAGTCGTTTGCAGGCTGCGTGGCGCAAAAACTTTCCGAAGCTACCGCTGACGCGGATTGGATCTCTTGCCCGAAAATCCAAAAAAACCGAAAATCCAAAATCGTTCCGTGGCTACGTTCATTTCCAGTAGCGCGGAACAGACGGAGAAGTTCGGCTGCGATTTCGCCGCGAAAATTCACAAAGGGGCGGTGATCGCCTTGGTCGGCGACCTTGGCGCCGGTAAAACGCAATTTGTAAAAGGATTGGTGTCGGGTCTCGGCAGCCGAGCCGATGTAACCAGCCCGACCTTTACCATCGTTCACGAATATGGCGACGGACGAATCCCAGTTTATCATTTCGATTTTTTCCGCTTGGAAGATCGACAATCCGCACAACGACTCGGTTTGGACGATTACTTTTTCGGAGACGGAGTTTCGGTTATCGAATGGGCTGACAAATTCCGCGAACTCATTCCTGCCGAAGCTCGCTGGATTTTCTTTTCATCGACGTCGGAGAACGAGCGATCGATTGAAGTTCCATGAAAATCCTCGCAATCGAGCTCGCTACGGCGCAGGGCAGCCTGGCCTGGGTTGATGACAATGAAGAGGTTATCAGGCAATGGCCTAACGATCGCAAAAATTCGGGCGCATTCTTCGAGAATCTTGCCAATCTTCACAAGAAACATGGCTCGCCAGAAATAATTATCGTGGGCCTCGGGCCGGGGTCGTACGCGGGAACGAGGATTGCGATTTCGGCCGCGATCGGACTTTCTTTTGGAGGTACGACCTCCGTGTCGTCGCAAGACCGGGGACCGCGCAGAGCCCGTCCCTCCATCCAGTTGGTGGGATATCCGTCTATCTGCGCGATGGAAACAAACGAGCGCGAATATTTCGTGATCGGCGACGCGCGCCGGCAATCGTTTTTCTTCGCAAACGTTCGTGATAACGCGCTGGTCGCGGGACCGGCGTTGCTTTCGGAAATGGAGCTGACAGAAAAGCTCTCATTGATCGACCCATCGATATCGATTTTCGCGTCGGAGGAACTACCGCAATTCGACCGAATGCGGCGTTGCTATCCGTCGGCAAAAGTTTTGGCGCGGCTTGCCGCGGAGCAGAATCGCACGTTTGTTGTTCCGCCGCTCGAACCGATGTATTTGCGCGAGCCGCACATCACAATTCCGAAGTCGAAGCTATGACCGAAACCTGCCGTTCTTGGGCTGAAATCGACCGTGCTGCGTTGCATCATAACGCGAGTCTGGTGCATGAGCGGATTGGCTCAGCCGAAATGCTCGCAGTGGTCAAAGCGAATGCCTACGGCCATGGATTGATGGGTTGCGCGGAAGCGCTGGCTGATCACTCACGTTTGTTCGGCGTGGCGAATCTCGAGGAAGCGCTAATGCTCCGCGAGCGGCTGCATCTGCCAGTGATTATTCTAGGCCCATCGTTACCGGACGAGTATCCGACGATCGTCGAGCGCGCGTTTATTCCGACGGTTTCGACGTTTGAAGAAGCCGAAGACCTGAATCGCGTCGGTAAAGTCGCAATCAATTTCAAGATCGACACCGGAATGGGACGCATGGGCGCGGTCGAAGGTGAGGCGGTCGAGATTTTCAAACGCGTCGCGGCGTTGCCGAAGATTGAAATCCACAGCGTTTCGACTCACATGCCGGTTGCGAACGAGGATGCCGAATACACACGTGATCAGCTGGTGCGTTTTCGAGAAGACGTCGAACAATTGCGAGCAGCTGTGCCGGTGCAGTTCAAGGCGCACGTGTTACAAAGTGCCGGCACTTTGGCCTTCAATGATCCAACGTTCGACATCGTTCGTGCCGGCATCATGCTTTACGGAATTTCACCGCTGCCCGAGTTTCAAAAAGATCTGAAACCCGCGATGACGTGGAAAACCAGGATCGGCCTGATCCGTGACATGCCAAAAGGGGCGTCGATCAGCTATGGTCGCACGTTCGTTGCGCCGAAGGCGATGCGCGTTGCGACGTTGACCGCCGGCTATGCCGACGGCTACCCACGGCACTTGTCGAACACGGGCGCGGCAATGCTGGTCCGTGGTCAACGCTGCGCATTGTTAGGCCGAGTGACGATGGATTTGATGGTGATCGACGTCTCGAATGTTCGCGACGCCTCTGTTGGCGACGAGGTGGTGTTGATGGGGCGCCAGGGCAATGAAGAAATTTCCGCGCATGAGCTGGCGGACAAAGCTGCGACGATAACATGGGAGATTACGACGCGGATCGGGCAACGCGTGCGCCGGGTCTATTTATGACGTGAATCGAGGATCGTGAATCGTCTTCCGATGAAACGATTCTCGGTGTAACGATGTAACGGATCACCATGTTCCAGATTGTTTTCAACGAGCTAAGCGCGGCAGAGATTTCGCAGTTACCGAAATCGCTGCAGCTGGAGTTATTGGCCGAATTCCAAATCCTGCCCGAAGACATGGATCGTCTCGATGCGAAGCGGTTCGGCGTGATCGAGCGGGAAGGAAAGAAGCTGTTTCGCTATCGAGCGAAGGATTACCGGATTTATTTCGAAAAGACCGGTGAAGGAATCACCGTCCATCGCGTGCTGCACAAGAACACGCTGCGCGATTTCTTTTTCCGTAGCAAATTGCCCGTGTCGGAAGACAAGGAACTGGCTGAGACCCGCGAGTTCTGGAAGTTGATCGAGCAGGGCGAGAAGACTCGCAAAGCCTAAAGCAAACGCCGAACGCCCGGCGCTGGACGCCGAATGCAGAATGATCGGCCGCGGGCCGGTGACTACTTCATCATCAGCACCGACCGGCTGCGCTTGATTTCGCGCGTGATCTTGCGATGCAAGTGCGCGGGCATGCCGGTGACGCGGCGCGGAAGAATCTTTCCGCTTTCGGTAACGAATTTTTTCAGCAGATCGGGATTTTTATAATCGATGGCTTCGATCGAAATATCGATCCTGCGGCGTGGCATCGCGCGGTTGGCGCGACGAAAAGCGGAACGGCGTTTGGCGGTCTTGGGTTGCATGAATCGTTATTTCGTTTCGCGATGAAGCGTATGCTTCTTCAGGAAGGGATTGTATTTCTTTTTCTCCAGGCGGTTAGGCGTCCGCGGACTTTTCTTGTTCCGGGTCGACATATAACGCGACGCGGGTTTGCCCAGCGCTTTCGCTTCGGTGCATTCGAGTGTGATAATTTCCTGCGCCATACAATTAATTACTCCTTGGTGTTCTCGGCCGGCGTCGCTTCTTCTTCGCTTTCGGATTCGCCACCTTCGTCCTCGGTTAAACCGAAGAGCGACGTAACCGATTGGCGAACGCGTGAAGCCTTGTTCATCTTCTCGAGCTGCGACTGGCATTCAACGGTGAATCGGGCGAACGGGATGGCTTCGAGACGCGCGCGCGGAATCGATTTGCCCGACATTTCGCACACGCCGTACGTGCCAAGCTCGATTCGTTTCAGGGCCTGGTCGATCTCGTAGAGAGCGTCCTGTTCCTGTGACAACAAACTGAGCGCGAAGTCGCGGTCGTAAGCGTCCGACCCGGCATCGGCCTGGTGCATTCCGAAAGCTGAGGCTTCACTGCCTTCCGCGCGGGAACGGAGCGTGTCTTGGGCGACCCCGGCCATGGAGTCGACCATCGCGTCGCGCAGCTGCAGTAGCTTGTCCTTCTGGCCTTTGGTGAAAGGGTCCAACTTCAGCGACTTGTGGTTGTTACCGAGCAGCGCCATCGGCTCCGCGCTGGCGTCAACCGCGCGCTTGCGCGATTTCGCAGAAATCTTAGGCAATTTGGCTGCCTTCGCCGGCTTAGCTTTCTTTGCCGTCTTACTGGATTTTATTTTAGCCATATAGAGGTGTGCGCAGATCCTTGCCGGGGTGGGGACTGAAAAAAGGAGGCTTAATTAAGAATGTTTCGACGCGGACGCAAGGAGAGAATTACCGAAATCTTCGACTCCCGTCGGGTCGAATTTCTTCAATTTTTATGAACTGGCGCTGGAATAATGATTGAGCGCGAAGCGCCAGAAGGCCCGCGACAAAACGAAGACGATCGTCGAGGCAACAACAAGCTGGAACATCAGCTGTAGCGGCTGGCCGAGAGACTTAATCAGCAGCCGGGCGGGGATATTAGCGACAATTATGACCGGAATGAACCAGCCGAAGATGATGCGGAACAACCGCGGGAAGATGACATCGGGGTAACGCGCGATGTTGAGGAAATTGAAATAACCATATACGAGGCCCTGGGCGCGGACGATCCAGAAGCTGACTGCCGCAAGGGAGAGCATGATCGAATAATGGACTGCGATCCCGAACGCCAGCGCGACGAGATAAAGCAAGATCGACATCGGGCTGGGAACTACGCCGAGTTTCGACAAGGAAACGCAAACCACAACGGCGCCGACGATTGCGTTAACCACACTGTCGAGACTGAACTGTTTCGAAGACGCGGCGAACTGGCTGTCGAGCGGCAACACCAGCAGCGAATCGAGTTTTCCGGTGCGAACCAACTCCGGAATGTTCGCCACGTTCACGAAGAAAAACGCCTGGAAGAGTTGCGAGATGATCTGGTGCGTCCCAACGAGCAGAACGACTTCCCATTTGGTCCAATCACCAATGCGGTCGACGCTACCAAAAATGATTGAGAAGAACACGATCTGGCCGCAAAACCAGAGTACCTCGACCAGCATCCAGAGCAGGAAATTCGCTTTGAAGCTCATCTCGCGGATCAGCGAGTTGCGCATCATGATGGAGTAGATTTCGATGTAACGCCGGACGAAGTTCACCTGTCATACTTAGTATCGCCGGAGTGTAACGCGGCGACAACCAAATGAACCGCCGCAACCTTATCATCGTCGCTGCGATTGCCGTTCTCGTGATCGCCTTCGTTTTTTCGCGCTGCGAAACGTCGGGCGGTTCGCGGTTTCAAACCGCTACTGTGGGGCGCGGCGCGATCACCCAGACGGTGACTGCAACCGGAACATTAAATCCGGTGGTCAACGTGCAGGTAGGCAGCCAGGTTTCGGGCAACATCCAGAAGTTGTACGTCGATTTTAATTCGAAGGTGAAAGCGGGTGACGTAGTTGCCCAGATTGATCCCGCCTTGTTCAAAGCGGTGGCGACACAGGCGGAAGGGGATTTGGCCAGCGCTCAGGCTGCCTTCGAGTTGGCGAAGCTCAACGCGGCGCGCACTCAGCAGTTATTCGCCCAAAAAAATTCCGCGCAACAGGATGTCGACCAGGCGACGGCGAATCTCCACCAGGCGGAAGCGAACGTGAAGATCAAGCAGGGGGCGCTCGACAAAGCGAAGGCCGACCTCGATCACTGCACCATCACGTCGCCGGTGGATGGCGAAGTGATCTCGCGTAGCGTCGACGTGGGCCAAACCGTGGCTGCCAGTCTCCAGGCTCCGGTCATTTTCGTTATCGCCAATGACCTAACGAAAATGCAGATCGACGCCAACGTGGCGGAAGCGGACGTAGGCGTTGTCGAAGTCGGACAGGATGTGGATTTCACCGTCGACGCGTTTCCGCAGCGGACGTTTCACGGGAAGGTGACGCAAGTGCGCAATGCACCGATCACCGTCCAGAACGTCGTGACCTACGACACCGTAATCGGCGTGAACAATGACGACTTGAAGTTGAAGCCAGGTATGACGGCGAACGTTTCGATCAAGATCGCGCATCGCGACAACGTCTTGCAGATCAAAAATGCGGCGCTGCGTTATCGCCCGGCGAGCGCGACAACGACTAGCCCCACAGAATCAAGATCGACATCCGGTGGGCCGCGGGGCGGTGGCGGACGCCCGGGCGGCGGCGGCTCGGGTCGTGGCGGAGGGACAAGCGGCGAGCGTCGCACAGAGCGCACGGTGTATATGCTGTCCGGGAACACACCGAAGCCAACACAGATTAAAACTGGGATCAGCGACGGAATTGTTACGGAGGTGACGGATGGATTGAAAGAGGGCGACAATGTGGTTACTGCGGAGATCAGCGCCGCCAACGCTTCCGGAACGCCGGCGCCGAATCCGTTTGGCGGGGGCGGAAGGAGATTTTAGTGAGCGGCACGAGACGAACGGTGGATCGAGCGCTTCGTCGCTGGATGTTGAGACAGGCGCCGAAGGCGCAAACGTTAAGCATCGCCCGCGGAGCGGCCGATCCACCCCGACCCGTATGAACGGCAATGGCGAGGTTGTTAGGCTCATCGACGTTCGCAAGACGTATCGCACCGGCGAAATGGAGGTTCACGCGGTTCGCGGCGTTTCGCTGAAAATTCAGCGCGGCGAATTCGTCGCGCTGATGGGCGCGAGCGGCTCGGGCAAATCTACTTTGATGAATATTCTCGGCTGTCTCGATCGCCCAAGCGGCGGTGAGTATGTTCTGGATGGCGCTGACGTCTCGAAGCTCGATCGCGATCGGCTGGCCGACATTCGCAACAGTAAGCTCGGGTTCGTGTTTCAAAGTTTCAACCTGTTGCCGCGAACTTCTGCGCGCGAAAATGCCGAGCTGCCTTTGCTTTACGGCGAACATCGCCTAACGAACACTCAATTGCGAGAAAAGGCCGACGCAGTGCTGGCGACAGTTGGACTGGCTGGACGCGAAGATCACCATCCGAGCCAGTTGTCCGGTGGCCAGCAACAACGCGTCGCGATCGCAAGAGCCCTGATTAACGACCCGGAAGTAGTGCTGGCCGATGAGCCGACCGGCAACCTCGATAGCAAGACGAGCGTCGAGATAATGGGGATTTTCCAAAAGCTCAACGAACGGGGGATCACCATCATCATGGTCACGCACGAGCCGGACATTGCCCAGTATGCGAAACGGAACGTGGTCATGCGCGACGGCGTTGTGCGAAACGATTTTGCGGTAGCGCAGCGTCTCGATGCAGCCAGCCAGTTGCAGAACTGGACTAACGGAGCGCAGGAGTGATGGAGGCAACCAAGAGGAGTATCGTAGCGGTCTTTGACCGCCGATTTCGTCATCATCTCAACGGTCATAGACCGCCGCTGCAGAAGAAGGTGCGATGAAGGTTGGCTCCACATTCAACGTCGCATTTCGCGCATTGCGCCGGAACAAGATGCGGAGTGTGCTGACCGCGCTCGGTATCATCATTGGCGTTGCGGCGGTCATCGCGATGGTTGGCATCGGGAATGGCGCGAAAGCGCAGGTGGAAGCGCAGATCGCAAGCCTTGGCGAAAACATCATCATCATTTCTTCCGGCAGCACGACATCGAGCGGCATCCGGACAGGGTGGGGTGGCGCCGGCACATTGAAGATCGAAGATGCGGAAGCGATCCGCCGCGAAGTTCCGGGGGTGAGTGCGGTGAGTGAAGAAGTAATCTCAACGACGCAGGTCGCGGCTGGAAATCAAAACTGGTTCACTCGAATTTACGGCGAGTCGGCCGATTACCTCGACATTCGTCAATGGCCGCTGGCTGACGGCGCGCCGTTTACGTCGCAGGATGTGCGCAGCTCGAACAAGACCTGCGTCATCGGACGAACGACCGCGACGCAGATTTTCGGCAGCGACGATCCGATCGGGCAGATTTTGCGCATCAAGAACGTGCCGTTCACCGTGACCGGCATTTTGATGTCGAAAGGCTTGAGCGTACAGGGCGTTGATCAGGACGACATTGTGATCATGCCCTACACCAGCGCGATGAAGCGGGTGCTCGGGGGCACGACGTTGCGCAACATCAACGTGCAGGTGGGCGATCCTAACCAGTTGGCGCCGGCCCAGCAGCAGATCATCGATTTGCTGCGTCAGCGTCACAACATTCGAGCGGGGCGCGACGACGATTTTACCGTGCGCAATCAACAGGAGATTGCCGACGCGGCCACCGCAACGACGAGTGTCATGACCGGTTTGTTAGGCGCGATCGCCGGAGTGTCGCTGGTGGTAGGCGGCATCGGCATCATGAACATCATGCTGGTGAGCGTGACCGAACGGACCCGTGAGATCGGGACGCGGATGGCGGTTGGCGCGCACGGCCGCGATATTCTCACGCAATTTCTGATCGAAGCGATCTCGTTGAGCTCCGTAGGCGGAATCATTGGAATCATTTGCGGGATCGTCGCAGCGAAAACGATCGCGATGACCTGGAACTGGCCCGCGCTGATTTCCATTGGCTCGATCATCGCCGCGTTTTCGGTTAGCGCGCTGGTGGGAATTTTCTTTGGATTTTATCCTGCGCGGAAAGCTGCGGCGCTCGATCCAATCGAAGCGCTGCGCTACGAGTGAACAGGACTAGGATTAACAGGATTTACTGGATTATCGGTCGGACCCTTCTTTAAAATCCTGTTTAATCCTGTGAATCCTGTCTAGAAATAGAACGGAGACAGCATATGCCTGAGCGACCTCGTTACCAGCGACTCTCTGCCGAAGCGAAAAAGAACATCACCGAGATCTCGCCGGAGGACGCCGCGGCGAAAATGCAAAACCGCGAAGCAGTGATTATCGATGTTCGGGAAAAGGAGGATTACGACGAGGATCACATTCCCAACGCGATCCATCTCAGCCGTGGATTGCTCGAGCTCGACATCGAAGAAAAGATTTCCGACCCGAACACGATGATCATTACCCATTGCGGCGGCGGCGGACGTTCCGCGCTTGCCGCGGAAAGCCTGCAGAAGATGGGCTACAAGAATGTGCGCTCGATGGCGGGTGGCTTCAAAGCATGGAAGGCTGCCGGTTTACCGACCGCGAAATAGCGTCGAGCGCTTTGGCGCCGGAAACTTCTTAGCTTCCGATAAAACCGCTAACAGTATGTCACGACCTTCGAGACTAATTACAATAGCGGGACTGCTGCTTGTTGCGTTTCTCGTTAGCGGGTCGGCGACTAACCCCGTCGACATTCAGTTGCCGCAGCTGAAGAACAAGGATCCCGAGGTTCGAGTCGAAGCGTTGCGACAATTGCTAACATCTCTCGATTCGAGAATTCCGGAAGCCATGCTGCCGCTTCTTTCCGATGAGGGAAATTCCATCCGGCGACTGGCGGGCCGCGCAATCGGCAGTCGGTGGTGGCAGATTCCGAAGGGAAAATCTGAGGGTTACGTCAATGCGCTCCAGCAGAACTTGAAGACGGAACCGGATTTCGAAGACGAAAAAAACATGGCAGAGCGCGCGATCGGACTTCTGAGGAAGAATTACGATTCGAAGATGTTCTCGCGCAGTCCTAACAAACGCTGGGTCATCTACGAGCGGCGAGGGTTACCGTGCTTGATCGACACGACTACTTACACAGAAGAGTTGCTCGGTTGGCCGCGAACCGAGAATGGTGGGGCGGAAATGCTCGTCTCCTCGTGGGGTAACGGCCCATTCAGCGACGACGTGATCTGGCATCCGACGAAAGAAGCAGTTGCGCTGAGTGTTCTTGAAAACCGTCGTGAAACCACCGTCTGGGTCTGGCAACACAAGTTTGGCCTCCAAAAACTCAGCGAAGGTCGCATCACGAAATTAGTTCGCGAGAACGGCAGGAAAGCGCCGGCGTCAATCGATACCACAATTAAGGGGTGGAAAGGAAATGACCTCCTGGTCTCGGTTGAATGGGGATGGGAGCCGGTGAGGAGCGCAGTGATTGCGTGGGATCTGGACACGCACGCCTGGCGCGTCATCTCCCAAAACTAACCGCCGACCGCCTGGTAATGCCCCAGCCCGCGCCGCCACATGGCGTGCGCAGCGAACCAGGTGGCGAACAGCCAGCCGAGTTGAATTGCCAGTGCCTGGATAAGCTCAGGTCCCTTCAAGCGCTCGAGGAAAATCGCGATCGGGCAGAACAGTTCATAGTAAAACGGCAGCCATTTCATCGTTGCCTGCACTCCCGCCGGCATGATGTCGATCGGGAACATTTGGCCGCCGAGGAAATATTCGAACGAGTAAACGATGAAAACGATAGTCGAGATTTCCAGGATCCAAAATGCCATCATGGCTAACGAATAGGTGATGAAGAACTGGATAAATGCGGACATCAGCAGCGACACGACAGCGAAGATGTATGTGCTGGCGTTTGGCGGCAGAACAATGAACCCGCGAAAGTAAAAGAAGATAAGCGCGATCGGCGGCAACGTGACGACGGTATAAACCAGCCGGCCGCTCAGAAAAATACTGAAGCGATAGCCGAGATAGCTCAACGGTTTCGTTAGGAATGAATTGATCTGGCCTTCGCGAATGTCCGCCGCGATTTGCCATTCATCCTCGGTAGGCGTGACCAGGTTGCTGACCAGGAGCGTCAGCAAATAATAATAGATCATCGATCCGTAATCGTAGCCGTTGAGACCCTGTTTGCGTTCGTCGAACACGGCTCGCCAGAGAAAGACCGTGCCGGCCAGCGGGACGACTCCGAACAGCGCGCGAAGGAAATAATTCCAGCGATAAACGAACGTGTTCTGCAATCCGATGTTGAATACCGAGAGGTATTTCTCGAGTCGCGCCGCCATGATTAGAACGTCGGCATCCGCTTCAGTTGTCGATCTTGCCATGGCCGCAGGAAGATCAGCGCGCAGATCGCTCCGATAAGCGCCATGAACATGTCTTCCTGTGTGTCCCACTGATCACCCTGGGTTCCGAGAAAACTCGCCGCTGCTTCGCTATTGATTAAAGCCGAGCACCATTCGATCAGCTCGTAGACCGCGCTGATTGCCATGCAAATGCAGATCACGATGAAGGGCAGCCATCCCCGCTTTGCCACTATGTTGCGTCGAATGAATATTTCACGCGCGATCATCGCCGGCACCAGGCCCTGGGCAAAATGGCCTAACCGGTCATAATGATTGCGGCTCCAGTGAAATACTTCACGCAGCCAGTCGAACAGCGGCACTCGAGCGTAGGTGTAGTGCCCGCCCACAGCCAGCAGGCAGATGTGCAGCGCAATGAGCACGTAGACGAGCGTGGTGAACTGGAACCGGCTGTTTGTTGCCCAGAGAATAATTATCCCGATAAGGCCGGGCAGGACTTCAAGCCACCAGGTCAGCCGGTCGTACGGCTGCCACGCCGACCAGGCGAGAACAATGAGCACCGCGCCTAACAAAAACACCTGGATCGGAGGAATGCGCGTCATTGGAAAAATTACTTAGCCACAGATGAAAACGGATTTACACGGATAAGACAGTGAATTCGGCCAGCGAGCATTTATGTTTGATCTGTGTCAATTCGTGGCGTTTTGACCTAGCTCAGTTGCCAGCTTGATCGCCGCGATCATGCTATCCGGTCTGGCAGTTCCTTTCCCCGCAATCGCGAATGCCGTTCCGTGATCCGGGCTCGTTCGCGGGAACGGCAGGCCTAACGTGACGTTCACGCCGGAATGAAAGGCATTCAGCTTCAGCGGAATCAACCCCTGGTCGTGATACATGCAAACCACTGCATCGAATTCGCCTTCGGCCGCGCGATGGAAAATCGTGTCAGGGGAATGCGGACCACTAAAAATTTCCGACGCTCGATTTTCGATTTTCGATTGTAGTTCGGCGATAGCGGGCTCGATGATCTCGGTTTCTTCGCGTCCGATCTTTCCGGATTCGCCGGCATGAGGATTCAAGCCACATACGGCAATGCGCGGAGGTGCTTTTGAAGCTAGACCGTGTAACACGGCCGAGTCTAACGAGCGCCGTGAGACGAAGTCGTGGAGGAGAAGTCCCACGCGGACAATCTCGGCCTTGCTGATCGCGCGCGGAACTTCGCTCAACGGAATATGCGCGGTCACCAGCGCGACCGTGAGCTTGCCGCCGGTCAGGCACATCGCAAAATTTTTGACCCCGCAACGCTGGGCGAAGAACTCGGTCTGGCCAGGAAACTTGAAGCCGGCTTCGTACATTCGCGCCTTGTGAATGGGGCCGGTGACGATCGCCTGCAACTCGCCCCGTCGCGCCCGCGTGACCGCTTCCTCGAGCGCCGCGGCGGCAGCCTGGGCCGTGGCGAGACTCGGCTCGCCCGGTTTGCAGTTCGGTTGCCGACCGATGACGACGCACTCCGCCGAATCCGGTATTTCATTCGACTTCAGCGCAAGATCGACAATCTCGGGGCCGATGCCGGCGCAATCGCCGAGCGTGATTCCGATGCGCAGTTTCTTGCTCATGCTCCTGATCCTGATCTTAATCGAACATGCTCAATCGAGCATGAGAGAAGATTAAGAGGAAGCGGGAACGGAAGAGGACGAACTCCTCAGAACGTTTTGATATACGCCTTCGAACGAAGGCTGGCGATCCAGCGTTCCTGCAGATCCTGTGCTTCTTCCTGCAGGATTTTCTTTTCGATCTCGTCGCGCACTTGCGCGAGCGAACGGGTTTCGCCGCCGCGCTTGTCTTCCACTTTCAGAATGTAAAAATTGCCGCTGAACTCGATAATTTTGCTGACTTTGCCAACCGGCAAATCGAACGCGACGTTTTCGAGCGGCGGCGCCAGCGTTTTGCGATCGACCCAACCCCAGTCGCCGCCGAGATCGCGCGACGTATCCTCGGAATAAATTTGCGCCATTCGATCGAACTCTGCGCCGTTCTTGATTTTGCCCACAATTTCTTCCGCCATTGCTTTTTGCGCGGCGGTATTCCCGTCCTCAGCCCGCGCCGGAATCATGATGAGCCGAAGCTTGATCTGCTCCTTGGCGGTGAACTCATCGCGGTGCGCCTTGTAATATTCCTCGATCTTCGCCGGTGACGCGATCATGTCGTGGCGAACGTTTTTGCTGCGCATCGCCTGCACGATCATTCGCTCGGTTTCCATCTTCTTGAATTCACCTAACGAATAATTCTGCGCCTCGAGCGTCTTGATAAACGTGTTTCGGTCTCCGCCGAAGTTTTCCTGGATAATTTCATGCATCCGCTGATCGATGAAGTGATCCGGGATTTGGAAGTTTTCCTTGGCGAAGGCCTGGATGATCAGCTGGCGATCGATCAGATCCTTGAGCGCTGCTTCTCGCACTTCCTTAACCGCTTTTATCAACTCGTCGCCGTGATATTGCGAGCGGAGCAGTTTCTCGCGCGGAGCGACCAGGCTCCGCACCTGCGAAAACGTAATAATGTCGCCATTAACGACCGCTGCGATGCCGTCGACCACTTCCGGCTCCGCAGAGTACGCAGCCTGACACAGCGGCGACAACGGCAGCAGCGCCACGGATATCAAAAAAATGAACAGCAAACGAATCATGAAAGTTTACGCACCAGTTCCAGAATTTCCCCCAGATGCTCTTCGATTCTAGCCCCAACTAAACGAGGGAATTTGCCGCCTACAAGTATAAATTCCCCTCGGCGGGTGAGCATCAACTTGCGCTCTCGCGTTTCCACCCGGCTGATGCCGGATTTGGCGGCGGCCAGCTTGATTTCGGTGAGAAGCACCAAGTTGTCAACCGCAGTCGGTAACTTGCCGAACCGGTCGCGCCAATCGCGTTTGAGCCGCTGAAGTTGCTCCGGCGTCGCCACTTCGGCGATGCGGCGGTAAGCCTGAATCCGCAACACGGTCTCGTTGATGTAACTGCTGGGGATGAACGCGGGCACGCAGTTCTCTTCGCGGGCGCCGGCATATTCCGCCTCGTTTGTCGCCACGAAATCCAGACTGACATCGACCTCCACCCGCATCTTCGCCCGCTCCCCTTTCAGCTGCGCGACCGCCTGCTTCAGCAGCTGGCAGTAGAGATCGAACCCGACCGCCGCGATGTGGCCGCTTTGGGCGGTGCCGAGAATGCTGCCAGCGCCACGAATCTCCAAGTCGCGCATGGCGATACGGAAGCCCGCGCCTAACGAGCTGTATTGTTTGATGGCGTTGATTCGTTTGCGCGCCGCGCCGACGGACATCATCTCGCGTGGCAAAAGAAGGTAGGCGTATGCCTTGTGCTCGGCCCGGCCAACGCGACCACGCAATTGATAAAGATCGGCCAGTCCGAAGCGATCAGCCCGGTCGATGATGATGGTGTTGGCGTTGGGAATATCGAGCCCGCTCTCGATAATCGTCGTGCACACAAGGACATCGATCTTTCCGGCGACAAACCGGGCCATGACTTCCTCCAGTTCGTCCGCATCCATTTGTCCATGGCCAACGTCGACACGCGCATTCGGACAAAGATCGACAATCTTTTCCCGCATTCGTTCGATTGTGTGCACGCGATTGTGGAGGAAGAAGACCTGCCCCTGGCGCTCAAGCTCGCGGTTGATCGCGTCACGAATAATCCGCTCGTCGTAACCGGCGACAATTGTCTCGACCGGCAAACGGTTCAGCGGCGGCGTTTCGATCGTCGACATGTCTTTTACGCCGACTAACGAAAGATAAAGTGTGCGCGGAATCGGCGTGGCGGAAAGCGTGAGCACATCCACCAGTTTGAACAGCTCCTTGAACTTCTCCTTGTGCAAAACGCCGAAGCGTTGCTCCTCGTCGATGATCACCAGGCCGAGATTCTTGAAGAGAACGTCGCCCGAAATTAAACGATGCGTGCCGACCACGATATCGACACCGCCTTCGCGCAAAAGTTTTAGCACTTTCTTCTGTTCGCCCTGCGACCGGAAGCGGCTCATCATTTCGATGCGGACCGGATAATCGAGCATGCGGTGGCGAAAGACTTCGAAGTGTTGCTGGGCCAGGACGGTTGTGGGCGCCAGAACCGCGACCTGTCTCCCATCCATTACGGCCTTGAACGCGGCGCGAATCGCAACTTCAGTTTTGCCGAAGCCAACGTCGCCGCAGATCAGGCGGTCCATCGAGCGCGGACGCTCCATGTCGATCTTGGTATCGAGGATTGCCTTGAGCTGGTCGGGCGTTTCCTTGAATGGAAACGAATGTTCGAATTCGACCTGCCATTTGGTGTCCGGTCCGAACGCGTGACCAGACTGTGTTTCGCGCTCGGCCTGTAGCGCGAGCATCTTCCCGGCGTAGTCGAAGACGGATGCCGCTGCCGTTCGCTTTGCCCGTGCCCAACGTGCGTCCCCTAACGAACTGAGCGGTGGCGATTTCTTTCCCACGCCGACGTAGCGGGAAACGAGGTAAGCTTGCTCGAGGGGAACGTAGAGCTTGGCGCTATCGGCAAATTCCAGCGCGAGAACTTCCTGGGGCTTGTCGGTCGCCAATTTTTCGACACCCAAGAATCTTCCGACCCCATGCTCAAGATGAACGACGTAATCGCCTTCGTTGAGTTCGCTGAAATCAATCTGGGTGCGGTGGCGCTCCGCCCTTCGCAATTTCCGGCGGGCATGCGGCGCGAACCGTCCGAACAATTCGGAGGCCGAAAGGACTACCAGCTTCGCCGCGGCGAAACAAAACCCGCGGGCAAGTGTGCCTTCCACAAGATCGACGCGCTCGAGCGCGGCGTCGCCGACGATTTCCCGGAAGCGCTCGATCTCGCCTTCAGTTTGAAAATAAATGACGACGCGGGATTCATCCTCGCGCCATTGCTTGAGACGACTAACGAACTGTTCGCGTTTCGCCTCCGCCAGAACGAGATCGCCGGCTCCGAACTCGCCGACATCGCAATCCTGAAACGCGCCGCTGAAATCCTCGGGACCTTCCTCGATCCAGCCCTCGCTAATCTCGATGTGGGAAGTGTTCTCAAGTTGATCGGTTGAACCGATCAGGTTTGGGGAGGCGCGTTCGTCGGGTTCGATGTCGATGATCAGTTGAGAAGGGTCGATATAGTCGCGGACCTTGCCGCCCTGATCGTCGGCCGCGCCTAACAAAACGTCGATTTTGCGCAGGTCGCGCACGGACGTCTGGGTATCAATATCGAATTCGCGAAGCGATTCGACGGTGTCGCCGAAGAATTCGATGCGGACGGGAAGCTGAGATTGCCACGAGTAAAGATCGACAATGCCGCCACGGACGGCGAACTGGCCACGAGTGGTGGTCTGCGGTGCGCGTTCGTAGCCGGCTTTGATAAGCCTCTCCATCAAATTTTCCATTTGAATCGATTGGCCGCGCACGACCGACAGTGCTCCGGATTTCAGGGCGCCGCGTTTTGGCCCTGGCTGATCGAGGCTGGCCCGCGTTGCAACGATAACAGTCGGTCCGATTCCGCCGTCGATTTTCCCTAACAAGGCGAGGCGCTCGGCCGCGATCTCCGGATCTGGCAGCACATTTTCAACAGCAGCGAACTCCGCCTCCGGCAGGAATTGCGCGTCTGGCAGCCAGTTGAGCACACCTTCATAGAACAATTCCTGCGATCGGACGGTTGGGCAGAGGACCCAAATGGTTTTGTTGACGCGTCGCGAAATGACGGCGGCGAGGAATGGCTGGGCTGAATCGAGTACGTGCGAGAACGCTACCGGACCCGCTTTGGCGAGATCGATTTTCCCCATTTTTTCCGCAATCGGCGCGGCGTCCGCGACCAGATCGAGGAGATCGGTCATTTTCCGCACGAGAATCTGTCGTTGATTCGCGCCAGACCTGCAACGCGAGCGTTGCATTTGGCAGGGACCCGGCGTGCCGATCCTTCAGTCGAGCCAACTTGCGTAGCTCAGGATGACCGCGTGATGGCGGAGAATGGCGACGTCCTTCCGCGCTTGTCGAGGAGTCGGGAGTCTGTGGGCTTGGCTAGTCGTTAGTTGCTGCGCGCGGTTCGAGGGGCGGCGGCTCGGCGCGGAGAAACTTCTTCAGGTCGAGGTCGGCCTGCGTTGCGCGTGGGTCCGAAAGCGCCTGGTAACATGCGCGACGCGTCTGGAGGAATTCGCGTTCCCATGGAACGTCGGGCTCAAATGAAGCGATGACATCGCGAGTGTAATTGCTGAATCCGTTACGATCGATGGCAGCGCCGAGTTGTGAGAGCGCCCAACGTCGATCGGTCTCGGCAAGCTTGACTGCGAACGGCTGCTCCAGCGCGCGATACAGCCGCACAGCGAGCGCGCTGTCCGATCCGGGCTGCGCGCCAATGTCGGCGGCAGCGGCGAAGCTACGTTTGAGCAGGAACAACGTCGGCCAGGGATTCGTCCGACAGGAAGCGTAACCGGATTCCAAGGCAGCAGTCGCTTCGGCAAAACGCCGCCGGCGAAGATGCAGAGTTGCCCTCAGGAAATTGCCATCGATAGGATTCGTTAGGGCGATTTCATCGATCAACGGCATCGCCTCTTCATTACCCGAATCAGCCATTGCCCACGCGATCATGATTTTCTCGCTAAGATTTTCCGGTTGCCGGGGCTGGGCCTTCCATGATTCGAGCAGTTTGGCCGGGTCCCCGTCGATGAACGCGACTGCCGCCTCGAACCGCTTTTGGTGATCACTGCGTTCCTGTTCGTCGGCATATCGGAACGGAATATCCTCCGGGCGATTGCCGTTCAGTAAGTCGATTTCCGTGTATTCATCGTCGACCGTAGTCCGGTCGACCCGTCCGCGGCTCGCGCTCGGATAATCGTTGCTGCGTCGAAAGGCGGCGGCGCGCAGCGCTGAAATGTTGAACCCGGTTTGTGTTCCAACCCGTCGGGCGAACCCGAACTCCACGGCGTTGCGATCGTCAGTGTTTGGTTCGTTGCCGGGAAACGAGGCAACGCTCTTCGCGTAATGGTTAGGCGCGATGTGGTGAGCGAATAATCCCTCAATGTCACCGACCCGCCATGTATTTGCCAAAGCTTCGCGGAATGGCGGCTCTGCGATTCGTTGGCGAAGAGCGTCGAAGTCGTAAACGATCTGGTCTTTGGAAGCGACAAAGGCCAAGTTGAAGCGATTGGTTTGCCACGTCTCGACGAATGGGAAAACAGCGGCAAGCGTCGCGTAAACCGACTGAATGGTGGCCGCATCCACTTCATAAGCCTGTAACCACTGCACAAAGAGGCCACCCTTCTTCAACCGGCGTGCTGCAGCTTCGTAATATTCCTTGGTGTAAAGACTGGCGATGCCAGCCCGATAAGGATTCGACGGTTCCGAAACGATCAGATCGTATTGTTCGCGGGAGGTGAGCAATTTCTCGCGGGCATCGCCGAGAATAATATGAGCCTTGGGATTCGACAGGACGTTCTGGTTCACCGGCGCGCATAGCTCGGCCACCTTCAAGACGGCCGGCTCGAGTTCGACGACCTCGACCTGTTCCATCGCCGGAACGGCGGCGAGCCAACCGGCTGTGCTGCCCGTGCCGAGGCCGACAACCAGGGAACGCGTCGCCTTCGGTTGAAGGATCGCGCCTAACAAGCCCAGCATCACCTGTGTGCTCCCGTCGAGAACGGCATGACCGTCCGGTTTGCCATTGATGACAAAGGCGATGCCGACGCTGGATTCGATTCCAAGGCAACTTTCGATGCCGTCCCGCTGATACGTGATCCAGCGACGCTTCGAACGCAGCCATTCTTCGGCGCCGTTGGGCGAGGTGACTGAGGCGGCTTCCTCGCGACCAGCGCCAATCGGGCTTTGTCGCCACGCTGCGGTAGGACCTCTTGCCAGCAACAGGAAAAACGCGGCGAGAACGAATGCGGTTGCCGGAAGCAGGGCGCCCAGATCGAAACCCGAGCGTCGCACGGAAAGAAGAGCGGCGACCAGGCCTAACAAACCGAGCAGTACAGCGGAGAGCTGCCATACGCCGGTGGCGGAAAGGAGTGGCAGCAACCCGAACCCGCCGGCCAGGGCGCCACTAATCGCGCCGAGGGTATTAAAGGCGTAGGCAAAGCCAGTGTGTGAACCCACGCGATGCCGTCCTTGGCCTAACAAAGCGATCAGCATTGGAAACTGCACCCCGGTGACAATCGCTGCCGGCAGCACCATAAGGATAACTACCTGGCCCCAGCCGATCATGTGGCCGGCAAATCCGATGGCGCCTAACGGACGCAATAGCAGCGTCAAGAGGGCGATGCGATCACCGAGCGCGAACGGAATGGCAAGGAAGCATGCTTCCATGGCGCAGGTGAGCGCGAGGCTGCTCAACCGTGGCGGCCGGGTGCCGAACCAGGAATAAGCCACGCCGCCAATGCCGATTCCGAGTAAAGCAATCGCCAGGATCAGGCCGAACGTGAACGTGGTGCCACCTAACAAGGGCGTAAGCATTCGATACCAGGTCAACTCCATCAGGAAGAAAACGAAGCCAGTCAGCCAGGCGGCGACGATGACCAGCCAAACCGGTGCGCTGGCGTGTTCCGCTGGAGCGCCGTCCGTTTCGCCCGGGGAATTATCATCGGCGGCGGCCGGCCGAAGCGACCGGGCGAGGGCAAAAGCGGCAAGCGCGACTGCGAGATTAACCACGCATCCCAGCCAGAGCGTCCGCCGATTTCCCAGGTGTTCGAGCAGGTAAAATGTGGAAACGAGAACTCCTAAAACCGCGCCGAGCGTGTTGATCCCGTAGAGCAGCCCGAGTTTTCGCCGAGCGCTGTCTGCGCCAGTTTCGATGACGCGAGCGACGGCCGGCAGGGTCCCGCCCATGAAAAATGTCGGCGCGCCGAGGACCAGCGCAGCCAGGATTAGCCTAACAAGAATCGCGATTGGTCTCCCGATGGATTCGCTGCCGCCAGTTGCGAGGTACGCCGTCCGAGCGATCCAGAGCAAGAACGGCGAAATGATCGCGAGAATGGAAATCGCCAGCTCCAATTGAGCGTACAACCGGAGCGGGCGCGGATTGTCATCGACGCGCCTGCCAAACACCAGGCCGCCGGTTCCAAGGCCGGCCATGAAGATCGACAGGACGGCGGCATTCGCGGCGGTTGAATTGCCGAAAAACAGGCGGAACTCGCGCAGCCAGACTGTCTGGTAGAGAAGCGCACAAAATCCGGACCCGAACAGCAGCAGCGCGATGAGGACGGTAGACGGCTTCCTTGGAGTCGACGCGGTTTCCGTCATCGAAATGGCGACGGTCACAGACCGCCGTCCGGGATTATTCGACGATCGTTACCGGCGTGCCAGTCGAAACCGACTTGAAGAAGTTTTCGGCCATGAACTCCGGCATGCGGATGCAACCGTGCGAAGCCGGATAACCGGGCAGATAACCGGCATGCATGCCGAAACCAGGATGGACTTCCATGTAATACGGCATCGGCGCGCCTTTGAAATGCGAGCCCGCCGGTTTCGGATCGCTCACTGCGACATTCGGTTTCACGACCTGGCCGTTGCCGTCAACGAAGTCGCCGTATTTTGAAGAAACGTGGTCTTTGTCTTTGCGAATAATTGAGTACTTGCCGGCCGGTGTCTTGAGTCCTTCGCGCCCGGTAGAGAGCTGTGAGATACCGACGAGCAGGCCATTCTTGTAAAAGTAAGCCTTTTGTTCCTTCAGACTGATTTTGATCGACGGCTTGCCGCCGAGATTATCGCCGTCCCAGTACGAGATCGAATCCGGCGGCGGTCCGCTGTACGTCGGCGTCGTTGTGCCGCCAAGGTAAGAATTCTGAGTTGTGAATCGCGGGTCTTCTTCGCAGGCAGCGATTACAAAAAGCGCAACGATGACGACGAGGACTGAGGAGATTTTAGACATGAAACGGAATATTATTTAGCGACGAACCTTTCACCGGTGACACTCGGAAAGTCAAGGGACCGGCCGAAGGCCGGAAAGCACCGACCTCAATCCCAAAGTACCAAAGAAGTTCCAATCACCAATGTCTGAGCGCAAAGCGACCGGCGGCATCTTATTGTGCGGCTTGATTATTGAAGTTCCTCTGACTTGGAGCGTCGACTTTGGTGCTTTCGGGCGGCGCTTGAATTTCAGTCGCGTTTAGAACATTCTTCCGCCGCCCGATCATGCCAACCTACGAATATTCCTGTTCAAAATGCGGCAAGAATTTCGAAGCGTTCCAATCGATGCGCGACCAGGCGTTCCAAACGTGCCCGAAGGAGCTCTGTCGGATGAAAAAGTGGGGTCGCGGAAAGGTGAAACGTCTACTGGGCACTGGGGCCGGCGTGATTTTCAAGGGGTCAGGATTCTATAGCACGGACTATCGAAGTTCGGCTTACAAGGAAGCGGCGAAGAAGGATTCGCCGTCGACCGGCGGTGAGAAATCTGCGGGATCGAAGGAAAGCAGCGAGAAAGGGTCAAAGTCGGGCACATCCGCTGCTACACCATCGAAGCCGCCGAAGACTCCCGCCGAATGATCGCCGCGCCTAAACTCCTTTGCTCCGAATGCCAGCACGAAAACGAACCGGAGCGCGTTTACTGCCATAATTGTGGCGGTCGCCTGGACCGCTCGGCGGTCGTGCCTACCAAGGAAAAGCGCAAGGAGACCCATAAGCGTGTAAGCCGGATGTTCGACGCGAAGCGCGCGAAAATCCGGGCGGCGATAATCAGGACCATCAAATCGATCATCGGCGCGGCTGCTGTGGCGGTCCTGGTTGAGATGGCTATGGCCCCGGATCTGCCGCCGCCGACTAAGAACGTGATCCTAGTCTCGCAGATTCGCTCCGAATTGGAGCAGGCAGTGAATCGCCATCGACCTATCGAGATCACCTACGACGAACAACAGGTGAACGCTTACTTGTCGGCCGCGTTAAAGACGAAAAAGTCGGCGTTGGATAAGCCTTTCTTAGAATTTCGAAGAGTGGTCGTTGGACTGAACGAAGGCGCCTTTAAAGTCACAACCGAGCGTTCGGCATTCGGCTATTCGATCTTCACCGGAGCTCTTTATTCCGTCGCGATTAATGGCGGAAAATTCGCGGTAGAACCCAAAGGGGGATGGATTGGGCGAATGCCGATTCATCCAAAGGCGATGCATTACGGGAGCGTAGTTTTTGCCGACATGTGGAAAGCGCTGGAACAGGAAAGCCGAATGGTCTCGAAGTTCAGCACCATTCAATTCCACGACAAGCACGCTTCGTTAGCCATCGTCGCCGCCCAATAGCTTTAAAAGAAACCGGCGGGTCCTCCTATGGCCCACCGGGACCCGCCGGCACCAACCGAAGCCTAACGGCCCGCTAATGCAGGCCCATGGAATTCAGGAGCTCGTTATCGACTTCGCCCGTGGTGCGCAGGCCATGCGAGCGCTGGTATGACCGAATCGCGTAGAACGTGCGCGGTCCGAGGTTCCCGTCGATTTCCCCCTGGTAAAAACCTTCGTCGGCCAAATGCCGTTGGACCCGCGCGACTACCGATTCTTCGCCGTTGTGATAGGTCTGCCCGCCGCCGTTACCATTGCCGTAACCGTAAGTCGGTTGCTGGTTGTTGTAATGATTGTAGCCTCCGCCGCCGTAGCCCGGCGCGCCGTAGGCTGCGTTCGGAAACGGAAAATATCCGTAGAAGAACGGGTAACCAAGATAGTAGGGGTAACCATAGTACGGATACCCGAACCCGATCGAGACGTGGCCGCGATGATAGTGATTCCATCCGGAGTGCCAGTTGTGCCATCCGCCCCAATGATTGCCGGCCCAGTCGTGAGCGTGATTCGCACGGTGGTAACGGTGAGTCCGATGCGGTTCCGCCGACAAAGGCGTAACGATAAGAATTAGAAAGACCGAGCAAGTGAGAAGGAGATTTCGCTTCATTACAAACCCGCTTTCTCCAATTATACCCCGCCGAAGATGCAAAGTTGCAGGATTAGCTCTCTCGCGGCGTTCGCGCTGTCGAGCGTAGTGCTGTTATCGGCGGGAGCGGCCCCGATCATCGCGCCGATCGAGCATAGCCTGAGCTCTTCGCGACAGTTTATCGTTTACGGAGCGAACGCGCAGCTTCGAGGCGCGATTGCTGACACCGCCGAGCAGACAAAAGCGAATGCGTTAACGATCTTGCGGCAGGCGGACAATTGGAAAACGCCGATCGTCATTAACCTGCAATTTCCGCAGGCGAATATCCCTGACGTGCCGTCGGCGGCGCTTTATTTCAGCCAGACCGGAGCTGGGCTGAAGCTTCAACTCGACCTGGTGATCGACGCGTCAATGCAGACGCCACGGATTCAACGCGAGATACTGCGTGCGATTTTGCTGGAGCGAATCTATCGCAAGCAACCGGACCTACCGCCCGGCACGGCATACGTGCAACCGCCTGACTGGCTGCTTGACGGATTACTGGCCGCCTCGCCGGGCGAAGATCGCCGCGCACTTGCCGGCGCCGTTTCGTCGTTAGCCAGCGCCGATAAGCCGGCGTCGCTCGAAGCGTTTCTGCGGCAACGTCCAGATTTGATTGATTCGCCGGCACGACTGCTTTACCGCGCAGGTTCGCTGGCGCTGCTGCAACTATTTTTGGATACGGGGCTGGCCGGGCCGCGGTTAGGCGTTTATATCGATCACCTGGCCGATTCGCCTAACGACCCGGTGGCTGCGGTGCAGTTGCAGTTTCCCGACATGAAGCCGGCCGATCTCGACAAGTCGTGGCAGGCAAAGCTTCGAAATCTCGACACCATTCTGAAGTTCGATTTGCTCACTTTTGCTGAATCAGAGCGGCGGCTGGCCGAGATGCTCCGGCTTCGGATTCGCACCGGTTCCACCGAGAAAGTTTACGAACTGGCGGATTTTCCGGGCGTTAAAAAGTTGTCGTCGTCGCAGAAGAAAGCGCTGGTGTTGGCCGGCGAAAATCTGGCGTTGCTCGGAACCGTCTCGAATCCACTGATGCGACCGATCGTTGGCGAATACCAGAAGATCGCGCAGCTGCTCGCGCTCGGAAAACGAAGTGGTTTGAGCGCGAGGTTGAAGCGGGTGAAATCAATCCGGGAACGTCTCATCACACGGATGAACGATGTCGACGATTACCTGAACTGGTTCGAAGCGACACAATTGGAAACGAACAGCGGACTGTTCGGTGAGTTCCTGAAAACTGCCGCCGGCAGGGACGCTGAGGCGCCACGCCGTCGCGATGCGATCTCGGTTTATCTCGATTCATTGGAGCATCAGACCGGAAATTAAGGGCATTCGTCTTGCTAATTCGCCCTATGTAATGCCTTTGCCCCACGCGCGTACTCCCGAGGCGCACGAAATCCACACTCTCGAGCTCAGTGTCAAAGATGAACCGCCACCCCTGACCCCCAAGGGTCCGTCGTTGAGGATTTTGTTACTGGACGATCGCGACGATTTTCGGGAGGTCCTCCACGAGTATCTGGTTGGCCGTGGGAACGAAGTCATTTCCGTTTTCAGCGGGGTGGAAGGCCTGCAGGAAATCATGAAAGGGCGGTTCGATCTAATCATTTGCGACATGATGATGCCGAAGATGGGTGGCGAAATGTTCTACTGGGCGGTGACGCGGGTCAGGCCGGGCGTCTGCCAGCGAATCATTTTCTTCAGCGGTCACCAAAACAACCCGCAAATCGAGGCTTTCTTCAAGCGGGTGAACGCCACTGTTATCTATAAGCCATTCAACCTCGCCCAGCTCGAGGCGAAGATGAAGGAGCTCCTGCGCAAACTGGCCTAAAGGCGGCGCGAGACCGTTCCCTAACGACACGCAAGACACCCCGCTATTACGGCAACCGAGGTCTGTGTAGGGTTCGCGCGTTCACAGGTTGCTCCGGAAGCCATTGCTGGGTATCGTACGTTCCGTTCAGATGCAAAAAATCGGATTCGCTGAGGCTCTCGACTCGATCGTTGGACATGACAAACGTTATGGACGCGACGCCTACATTTTTTTGCGCGATGCGCTCGATTTCACGACGAAGCAGCAAAAGAAGGCCAAAGGCACCAATGTGCGCCACGTGGCCGGGCCGGAATTACTGGACGGCGTTCGGCAATACGCGCTCAAGGAGTTTGGCCCGATGGTTCTTACCGTGTTCGACAACTGGGGAATTCATCGGACCGAGGATATCGGTCATATGGTATTCAACCTGATCGACGCCGGCATCTTCGGAAAGACCGAAGAAGATTCGATAGAAGATTTCATGAACGTCTACGATTTCGACGAAGCCTTCGCGAAACCGTTCGCTCCGACAAAGGGGCCTCCGGCAGCGGAAGCACCGCCGAGTTTGCCGGATCCGGCTTCGAGTAAGTCCGAATAGTGAGCGGTCCGCTCGCTAGCTAGTTAACCGACGAATGTCGAATGACCAATGACGAACGAATGACAAAGCCCGAATGATGAGCGATCAGACCGATTCGTCATTGGGACTGCGTTCGTCATTCGTCCGTCGTGGTTCGACCTTGTTGGCACTCCTAATTGCTACCATGTTTACTACTTCCAACTTGAAAGCCGCTCCCGACGACCAAACAGCGATTAGCTTCCCTCCGAACTCAGCGCAGAAATTCACTTTGCCGGACGGCCTAACGATCCTGGTGAAAGAGGATCGAAGCGCCCCCGTGGCCAGTGTTCAGGCATGGTGCGCGACCGGGAGCATCGATGAGGACGAGCGCCTGGGCGCCGGTTTGTCGCACATCCTGGAGCATATGCTGTTCAAGGGGACCAAGACGAGACCGGCAAATGCGATTGCCCAGAAAATCCAGGACGTGGGTGGATACATCAACGCTTATACATCGTTCGATCGAACAGTTTACTGGATCGATGTCCCGAAGGCCGGCGTGGAGACTGCGCTAGACGTCCTCGCCGACGCGATGATGAATTCGACATTACCGCCGGAAGAATACACCAAGGAACAGGAAGTGATCCGGCGTGAATTCGCGATGGGATTCGACGATCCCGATCGCATGGTGAGCCAGTTGTTGTTCGCGACGGCGTATCAGCGCCATCCCTACCGGCTGCCGGTGATCGGCCAGATGGAGGTTTACAACCAGCTCACCCAGGAACAGGTGATGCAGTATTACAAGTCGCGTTACGTGCCTAACAACCTCACGTTTGTTGTGGTTGGAGACGTCGACGCGGCCAAGGTGAAGAAGCAGCTGGAGGACTATTTCAAAGCCTATCCGGAGAAATCGCTAAAGCCGGTCTATATCCCGCAGGAGCCGCCACAGCTCGGAAAACGTGAAGTGCATGACGAATTTCCCACCGAGCTTTCGCGTCTCGCCCTGGCCTGGCATATCCCGGAGCTCACGCATCCGGATGTTCCCGCGATCGATTTGCTGTCTGGAATTCTCGGCGACGGCCGTAGCTCCCGGTTATACCGCCGCGTGCGCGAAGAGGCCGGCCTGGCCTTCAGCGTTTCGGCGTTTTCCTACACGCCGGGCGATCCGGGCATGTTCGGCATCGATGCCACTGTCGATCCTGGCAAGCGTGACGCGGCGCAGGATCTGATCCTGAAAATCGTCGACGAGCTGAAACAGGGCGGGGTGAGCGCGGAAGAGTTAACGAAAGCAAAGAAAACATCGCTGAGCCATCATCTCGGCGCGCTGACCACCATGCGCGGCCAGGCTTCCGACATTGGATCGAACTGGTTCCTGACGCGAAACCTCGACTTCAGCCGCGATTATCTCGATGCGGTGCAGAAGGTCACGCTCGACGACATCAAGCGTGTCGCGCAACAATACCTAACGAGCGAAAATCTCACTGTTGTCTCGCTGAATCCGAAGGGTTCGCTCGCGGGAAAGAACGGCGCAGCGAAGCCGGTTGCGGCAGGCGAGGTTCAGAAGTTCGAACTGGCGAACGGTTTGCGCATTCTCGTCCGCGAAGATGATCGGCTGCCGTTAGTCGCGATCTCCGCATCGTTCCGCGGCGGATTGCTTGCCGAAACGCCGGAAACGAACGGGATCACGCGTTTAATGTCCAAAACGCTTCTGAAGGGAACGAAGACTCGCACCGCTGAGCAGATCGCGAATGAGATTGAAGCGGTTGGCGGCTCGATTTCGAGCAACGCCGGCAACAACAGCTTCAGCGTGGCCGTGGACGTCACCAAGCCCGACCTGAAGACAGCGATCAATCTCCTGTCAGATGTGTTGCTGAATGCGACGATGCCCGACGCGGCCGTTGCGCGTGAAAAGGAAGTTCAAATCGCGGCGGTAAAGCAGGATGACGAACAGCTGACGACGGTAGCGCGCAATATCCTACGGGAGGCGCTGTTCGCCAAGCATCCTTACGCGTTGCGCGCGAACGGTTCTGTCGAATCAGTGCAGAAGCTCAATCCGAAACAGCTTCTCGAGTTCCGCGATAAATACCTGGTGGCGAAGAACGGTGTGATCTCGGTTTTTGGCAACGTCAACGCAGCCGAGGTAAAACAGCTTCTCGATCAGTCGTTAGGCGGGATGAAGCCGGGCACACCGGCGCTAACCGATATCAAGCCCCCGGTTCCGATTTCGAAAACGGAAAATGTGGAGAGCCGCAAGGAGAAAGCGCAAAGCGTGATTATGGTCGGCTACCGCGGCACGGACATTTACAGCAAGGATCGACACGCACTGGAGTTGATCGACGAGGCGAGTAGCGATCTCGGGTCGCGGTTCTTCATTCGCATTCGCGAGCAGATGGGCCTGGCGTATTACGTCGGCTCAACCCAGTTGGTCGGACTCGTTCCGGGGCTGTTTTCCTTTTATCTCGGGACGAGTCCCGAAAAAGTCGAGCCGGTGAAGGCGGCGTTGCTGGACGAAATCAAGAAGCTGGCCGCAGAAGGCTTAACGACGGAGGAGCTGGCCCGGGCGAAAAAGAAATTGATCGGCCAGCAACAGATCGCCAACCAGAGCAACGATACGTTCGGGTTCCAGTGCGCGCTCGACGAGCTTTACGGTCTCGGGTTCGATAATTACAAGAAGCTCGAAAGCGAGGTCGAGGGGGTGACGCTCGACGATATCAAACGCGTCGCCGCGAAGTATTTCCGCGACCAGCCGTATGTGCTGGCGACGGTGCGACCGCCGGATAAGCCGGCCGCGAACAAGAAGTAGAAATCCTGTCATATCGAGCGAAGTCGAGACGTCTCAAATTGGCCGGGCTTTGATTTATCATCGACCAAGGCAATAGTGAGAGATTCTTCGACGGGCTCAGAATGACAATTAACAATGGCTGAAGTTCAAACAGGACAAACATCGGGCGAAATGGCGCAGCGCTTTGTCGAGTTCGTGATGATGCAGGCGCAAAACGCCGCGCTGTTCCTCGGCCAGATCCCGAATCCGCGAACCGGCGAGGGCGAAGTCAACCTCGAGGTGGCCAAGATGTTTATCGATCAACTCGCCATGATCCAGGACAAGACGCGCGGTAACTTGTCTAACGAGGAAACCACGGTTCTACGCAACGCGCTTTCGAATCTTCAAATGGCCTACGTGGAAGTTGCCCAGGCGCAAAAAAGTGGCGGAACAGCGTCGTCGACGCCATCACCGGCTCAAATGCCACACGAATCTGCTGCGGAGGAATCGCCATCCGCTCCCGAGCAAACGACTCCGCCTGCGAATGCGCCTGACGAAGGCGAATCGAAGAAGAAGTTTACCAAGAGCTACGGCTCGTAATTCGTTTTTCTGTCTCGACGATCTACGAGCATCGCAAAGCCGCGACAAGACAAACAGTGGTCACTTCCGCCGCGGAAATTCTCAGGCGAGCACTTCGCTGCGTTGCTGCAGCGTTTCACGCAACGTAGCGCATTTCTGGTCGAGGAGTCCTTCGGTCGCAGCTTGGACCGCTTCCAGCAAATCAGCTGCCTCGTTGAGGCGCGGCACAGTGACGTAATCCGCGCCGGCATCGAGCAATTGCGCGGCTTGCGATAAGATGTCGGCAGTCGCGATAATTTTCGCGGCCGGACTAAGCTCGCGTAGAACGCGCACGAGGCGCTCGTTCGTTATGCCTTTCAGCAGCGAATCGGGGATCGTGCAGATGAGAACCTCTGCCTTCTCGACTCCGGCGTGAATCAGCGTATCGCGATGAGAGACGTCACCGTAAATCACGCGCACTTCGCGTTCGACCAAACCCTGACGCGCGACCGGACTGAAGTCGATCACCGCGACGTCGGCGATCAATTCCGGCGCATGACGCTGCAACTCCTCAAGAAGCGAGCTGGCGGTGCGAAAGAAGCCAATGAAAACGACGCGAGCCTGCCCGTGGCTGCCGCCGCCGTGCGCGTGAGCGTCGTCCCGTGGGTGATCGAGATCGCGTATGCCCAATTTCTTTAACCACGGTATGAGAACCCGAACGATCGGATCGGATTTCGCCATGCCGAAAGTCGAAACGACTGCCAGCAATGTAAATCCGAGGGCGACGATGCCGCCGGTCGCCGGGTTGGCGAGATGATGGAATTGGGCGCCGAGTGCCAGAACCACTAGCGAGAACTCGCTGACCTGGCAAAGATTGAGTGCCGGAATCAGGCTCATGCGCAATCCCTGGCCCATCAGATACAGCGGTGTGAAAGTCGTTAAGAAACGACTAACGATAAGGAAAGCGGCGAATACCAAGGCCCATCCAATGAGAGCTTGAGTGGGAAACGGAATTTGCATCCCGATGCCGACGAAGAACAGCGTGACGAAAAAATCGCGCAGGCTCGTGACTTTCGCGGTCACATCGAGCGCGTACGGGAACGTGGACAGCGCCACACCCGCGATCAATGCGCCCATCTCCCGCGAGAGGTGCAGTTGCGCGCCGAGCTCGCCCATGAGGAAGCACCAGGCTATGGCTCCGACTTGAACCAGCTCCGGCGTTCGAGCCATGCCGCGGAAAATCGGAGGCAACACGAAGCGGCTGAGAACGAGGGACGCCGCAACGAGCACGATCACGCGAAATAACGACAAGAGGAGAATGCGCAGCTGGAGATTCTCGAGGTTAGGCTGAACCGCGAGAAATAGAATAACCGCGAGATCCTGGACGACGAGGACGCCAAGGGTAATGCGCCCGCTCAACGTATCGAGCTCCTGTTTGTCGTAGAGGACCTTGACGATGATAACTGTGCTGCTCAGGGCCGCCGCCAGCGACAGGTAAAGCGCATCCCATTTTCCGCCGCCAAGCCCGAAACCTAACAACCAAAAGAAGGCGACGCCGATGACAACGCCGCCAACGATCTGCACTAGGGCGGTCAATGTGATGGAAAGCCCGGCGCTCGCGATTTTCTTCAAATCGATTTCCAGACCGATCATGAACAGCAGGAAAATCAAACCGAGCTCGGAGATTGCCGAAATCGCATCGGAAGATTCGATCATGCGCCCACCCATTGGACCCAGCGCGAAGCCGGCCGCGAGATAGGCGAGCAGGGGTGGTTGGCGCACGAGTTTCGCGACGAGTCCCAACAGCCATGCCGCTGCAATGCAAAAGGTAATGTCGCGAATCAGTTCGTGCATTCGTCGGCGCGCAATCTGCCGACAGACAGAATCAATGGCAAGCAAATCGGAACGTTTTGTAGAAAACAGGGCGACGTGCACGCATTGATGCGATTTAATTGCGTGCACATGATTGAGGGCAAAATTCGCAGCCAGAAAAAGAAGCTCGCGCAGCTGAAGATCGTTACCGATCCGGTCGAAGCCGCGGAGGAAGCGGGATTGCGGTACGTCAGCGATCGCGGTTCGGGTTACACGCGCAAGGCGAAAGGCGACGACTTCGAATACTTCGACACCGACGGCAAGGAAATCCGCGACGAGAAACGGCTCCTGCGAATCAAGCGGCTGGCAATTCCCCCGGCCTGGACCAACGTCTGGATTTGCCCTGCGCCTAACGGACATTTGCAGGCGACCGGGTGCGATGCCCGTAGGCGCAAGCAATACCGGTATCACGAGCGCTGGCGCGAAATCCGGGATGAGAACAAGTATGAGCGCATGGCGTTGTTCGGCGAAGTGTTGCCGAAAATTCGCAGACGCGTGGAGGAAGACCTGAAACTCCCCGGTTTATCGCGCAACAAGATGCTCGCGACCGTTGTCTACCTGCTCGAGCGAACTTTTATCCGCGTTGGCAATGAGGAATACGCGCGAGAAAACAAATCGTTCGGCCTAACAACCATGCAAGATCGACATGTCGAGGTAAAGGGGGCGAAGGTCCGGTTTCATTTCCGCGGCAAGAGCGGCAAGATGCATGAGGTCGACATCAGCGATCGCCGGATCGCCCGGATTGTTGAGAAGGCGCAGGATCTGCCCGGTCAGGATTTGTTTCAGTACGTCGATGACAACGGCGAAGTGAAAGACATTAGCTCGCAGGATGTGAACGATTATTTGAAGGAGATCAGCGGGGCGGACTACACGGCGAAGGATTTCCGGACGTGGGCTGGGACGGTGTTGGCAGCGATCGCGTTGAATGTGGTAGGCGCCTTCGAGACGAAGAAGCAGGCCAAGGCGAACATTAAGGATGCGGTGAGTGCGGTGGCCAAGGTGCTCGGCAACACGCCGGCGATTTGCCGGAAATGTTATGTGCATCCCGCGATCTTCGAAACCTACTTGAGCGGACAGACCATTGAAGGTTTGAAACAAAAAACAGAACAGGCGCTGGACGAGAAGACGCTCAATCTACGCGATAACGAGAAAGCCATCCTCACGTTCCTGCAGGCCCGGCTGGCCAAGAAAGCCGCGTAAACAGCGGTAGTGTCGGGCGTATCGACTGCGCCGCCGGCACGACTGTCTCCTGCAGCTACCACCCTAGCGAGCAACAGGGCGGATGCTGGCGCCGGAGAAGCGTTCCATCGCACGCCGGCTACGATGGAACCGGAGAATACGATTGGCGTTGAGTGCGGAGGAAGGCTAACGACCGCTGCCGCTCGACGATTTCGCCTTCGTGTTCTTACGTACGGTGATCGTTTGTTCCGATGGCGTCGGAGATTTTTGAGGCTCCTTTTTCGTGCTGGGCCAGATTAAGCGCCACGGCTGCGACTTAATCGTGCTGCTGAACTCAGCGATGTTTTGCCCCACCGGGGCGAGGTCGCGCATCGTCGCTTTCAGTTTTTCAGAAGAGTCGCGAAAGTTCTGCAACGTCACCTTGATGTTGTCGTTTTCCTTCAGGCTGTCGGTAATGTCCTGGATATTCTTCAGCGAATTGTTGAGCGCGCCGTCTTCGGCCGTGAGATCGACGAGGTGATCGCCAAACGTCTTGAATCGTTCCAGCGCCTGGTTCAGCTCGGAATTCTCGTCGGTGATCTTGCTCAGGTTTTGAGCGGTGTCCTCGAGTTCCTTCATCGTCTTGGTTGCTTCGTTAGCCACCGGCTGGATAACGTCCAGGAGCTTGGAAGCGGCTTCGGAGAAATCAGGGCTGCGTTCGCCCGCAAACAATTCGCCTTCGCGCGCGCGCCCGGACGCTTCGGTGCCCTGGGTGATATCGATCGCCATCTCGCCTAACAAACCGAGAGAAATCATTCGGGTCAGGGCGTCGCGATAAACCAGCGCCTCTTTGTCCACCTGAACATCGATGCGCACCTCGAACTTAGGTTTGCCGGGGGCCGGCGTGGAGGCGGGAGCGGTTTCTGGCGGATGGATGGTCGCCTCGACCTCCTGCGCCCGTCGATCTTCTTCCCGCGAAACCGGCGAATACAGTTTCGAAACTTGGCCGATCTTGCGGCCGGCCAACAAAACAGGAGCGCCGAGTTTAATGCCCGATGCGTTATCGAAATAAATTCGGTAGGTCACCAGCGGACGAAACAACCCCGGCATTCCCAGCAATATCAAAACGCCGACCAGGATTGCGACGGTGCCCACCACCAGCAGGCCAGTCATGATCTCGTTACGTCGGGATTGCATCGGCGGTTCCTTCTAAAATCGGCCCTTCCGTGCTGCCGCTCAGGAATTGAGCCACCACGGGATTTGTTGAGTTACGAAATTCTTCCGGCGTTCCATCTTCGATAATCTTCCCCTGGTATAACATAGCCATACGTGTGCCGATGCGAAAGGCACTGGCCATTTCATGGGTAACGATAACCGAGGTCACTTTGGATTTCTCGGTAAGATTGATAATGAGCTCATCGATGACCGAGCTGATCACCGGGTCCAGGCCGGCAGTCGGTTCGTCGAACAAAATGAGTTCCGGCTCGAGCACGAGCGCGCGCGCCAGGCTGACCCGTTTCCGCATTCCACCACTGAGCTCGGATGGCAGACGATCTTTCGCCTCCTGCATTCCGACGAGGGACAGTTTTTCGTCGACGATCTCGTCAATCTCCGCACGGCGCTTGTCGGTGAGCTCTTCCAGCGGCAGCGCGACGTTGTCGCGGACGGTCCGCGAGCTTAGCAGCGCGGAATATTGATAAACCATTCCGATGTGACGTCGGACCTGTTGCAGCTTTCGCCGGCGCAAACGGGTGATCTCAAATTGTTTGAAGAACACTTCGCCTTCGTCCGGATGAAGGATTCCGAGGATCAGGCGCAATATCGTGCTCTTGCCGCTGCCGCTTTGTCCCATGATCACAATGCGATCCTGCGGTTCGACGTTCAGAGAAGCGCCGTTGAGCACCTTCTTGTCTTCGAACTGCATAACCACATCGCGCAATTCCACGACGTGCGATGGTCCGTTGCTCATGTCGGGAAGAAAACCGTGTAGACGATGTTGTAGAGCGTATCGAACCCGATCACCGTGGTAATCGCGGTAACGACGCTCGATGTGGTGGAAGTCCCGACCCCGGCCGCTCCGCCTTTGACGCTAAGGCCGCGATAGCAGGCGATTCCGCCAATGAGCAATCCGAACATGAGACTTTTGAGCACGCCGGTGATGATGTCGCGGATGAAGAGTGCGTCACGAACCAGATCCAGGAAGTAAACGGACGCGATGCCGAAATAGGCTTTTGAAATCAGGCCGCTGGCGAAGATGGCAGCGAGGTTCGACACGGTCGACAGGCACGGCATCAGCAAGCAGAGGGCGATCATCCGCGGCGCGACGAGAAAGCGTAACGGCCCGATTCCCATGGCTTCCACGGCTTCGACTTCTTCAGACACGGTCATTGTTCCGAGCTCGGCGGTGTAAGCCGCGCCGATTCGTGCCGCCAGCATGATCCCGGTGATCAACGGTCCGAGCTCGCGAGTGAACGTGATTGCCACCAATCCCGGCACGAGTCGCTCGGTGCCGAAGCGCTGGAGCTGGTAACCGGTTAGCAATGCCATTGTTAGGCCAAGGAAAAACGAGACGAGCCCGACCAGCGGCACCGAATCGACGCCGGCGCGCTCAGTGTTGCGGAAAAAACTCGCCGCGCTGAACGGAACTCTGCCGTCGCGAATCCGCTCCACGGTCTCCTGGAAAGTGTTAACGATGAACCAGAACATCGCGCCCACTTCAACGAGGAAATTGCGGCCGATCGCGCCGATGCCCTGCACCACCACGACCGGGTTTGCGATTGATTCTGTCGATTCCGTTTCCGGCATAACCAGACGGGAAGTTGCGCTACTTCCCCGCAGCGTCAAAAACGGAAAGTGATCGCGTTCTTGGGCTGCCGCTTCCTCTTAATCGTTTTTCGCAGTAAAGGTAGCGGAAGATTTTTTGTGAGAATCAGCGCCAGTTGCTTCTTGTTCGTCCTGTTCTTTAGTGCCGGCACGATCGCGGTCGCGCAGGGAGCAAAGCAAATGGCATCAACAAAGCACAGGTTCGGTCTCGTCGTGCACGGTGGCGCGGGCACCATCGAGCGCAAGAGCATGACGCCCGAGCGCGAGAAGGAATACCGGGCCGGGCTCGAGCGCGCGTTGAAGGCGGGCTACGATGTTTTGAAGCGCGGCGGCGCGAGCCTCGACGCAGTGGAAGCGGCGGTGCGCGTTCTCGAAGACGACCCGCATTTCAATGCGGGAAGAGGCGCGGTCTTCACCAGCGCCGGAACTAATGAGCTCGATGCCGCAATTATGGATGGCAACACGCTGGCCGCGGGCGCTGCCTGCACACTCAAACACATTCGGAATCCGATCAGCCTCGCGCGTTTGATCATGGAGAAATCCGGGCATGTCATCATGGATGGCGCGGGCGCGGAAGCGTTTGCAAAACAGAACGGGGTCGAGTTTGTCGACCAGGAGTATTTTTTCACGCAGGAACGCTTCGATGCGTTGAAAAAAATGCAGGCAGCCGAGGCGGGTGGCGGCAGCGGGGGAAAGAAATATTTCATCACCGACCAGGATCGACACGGGACAGTCGGCGCGGTCGCTCTCGACCAGGAGGGCAACCTAGCTGCTGCGACATCGACCGGTGGAACGACTAACAAACGCCCCGGGCGCGTCGGAGATTCACCGATCATTGGCGCGGGCACTTATGCAAACAATTCGACCTGCGCGGTTTCCGCGACAGGTGATGGCGAGTATTTCATCCGCGCGACCGTGGCGCGCGACGTTGCGGCGCAAATGGAGTACCGCGGGATCTCGTTGGATGAAGCGGCGAACAACGCGCTGGGAAAGGTCGCCGAGCTCGGAGGCAGCGGTGGCCTGATTGCGATCGACAAGAACGGCAACATGGTTCTGCCTTTTAACACCTCCGGGATGTACCGGGGATTTGTAGGCGCCGACGGCAAGTTTGTCGTCGAGATCTACAAGTGACGCCGCGTCGCGGCTCGACACTCGTTGTTATTCTCGCGTTGCCAACAAACGATGTAACGGTGTAACGATTCACCGGTTACGTCGAATCGACCATCATGCTTCCCGGATTTTCCGCTGTCATTCCCGCGTTTAACGAAGAGCATCGGATTGGCGAGTCGTTGCGCCTAACGATTAAATATCTGGCCGAGAATTCGCCGGAGAGCGAGTTGATCGTGGTCAACGACGGCTCGACGGACAAGACTTCCGAGGTTGCTCGCGGTGCATTGGCGAATTCGTCGGTGCAATCGCGATTGCTGGAAAACTTTCCGAATCGCGGCAAAGGCCATGCCGTTCGCAAAGGTCTGCTCGCCGCGACGAAGCCGATTGCTCTGTTCTTCGATGCCGATCTAGCGACCCCTCTGGGAGAGATCCCAAAGGTCATCGACCCCATTGCCAATGGCGATGTCGATCTTGCGTTCGGCTCGCGCGCTCTGGATCGGAGCCTGATCGGCCGTCATCAGCCGTGGAGACGCGAACAGGGCGGCCGGGTGTTCAATATGTTAGTCCGGCTGAGCTCCGGCCTGCCGTTTTGGGATACGCAATGCGGGTTCAAGGCTTTCCGGATGGAAGCGTGCCGGCCGATCCTGGAAGCCGCGCGGGTGGAAGGATTTGCGTTCGACGTGGAGCTATTGCTTCTCGCCTATCGTGCTGGATTGCGAATGCGGGAAATCCCCGTTCGCTGGAATCATATTGAGGGCAGCAAAGTGAATTTCACCCGCGACAGCCTCGGGATGCTGCGCCAGGTGCTGGCGCTGCGATCGAATACAACCTAGCGACAGGTGGATCGGCTCGTCCTCAAGACGAGGCGACAAAACGCGCCTTCGGCGCATGATTAACAACGCGTTCCACCTTTTGACGGCCTAACGAGGCGTTGCCGACAGAGCTGGCGAAACGGCTGGAGCCGGCGATCCCGACGGACTTGCGGCCGGCGTCGGGGTTGGCATCTGGAGCAACGCGCCGCGCAGAACATTCGCATCCACCAGGCTGATCGTGAAAACGCCTTCGTGCCCGCCGGCGCGCGCAAAAACGTTGCCGTCGGCAGTTGGTCCGCCGATCGCCAGTTTCTGCGTCGCCTTGTCATCCGGCGACGTCGTGAAAGCGATCACTAACTGCGGCTTGTCGAGGCCGTGCTCGGGTTTAGCGGGGCCCATCCACTTTCCTGCGTGCAAAGTGCTCAGCGTGGTGAGCAGCGTTTGCAAATGAGGCTGCTCAATCGAACCGGTTCCCTTGGCCACCGTCCACTCGTTCTTTGGTCCCCGAACCAGAGAGACTTCCTCGCCACCGGACGAGCCCGTCCGACCGGCGGACTTGTCGGTGGTAATCGTTAACCGATGAATCTGGTCGGGCTTGAAGTTATAAATCGCCAAATCCTGCCACTGCGATGGATCGGTTGCGATCTGGTCGAGCAGGGTGCGGCGCACTGCGACCACGAAAGGTTCGTCACCAACGCGCGCGTAAACATCGTTCCCCTCCACTTTGCCAAACGCAATCGATGCGAACGGCTTCTCCCCGGCGGCTGTTTCTGCCGTGTTCTCGGAAGCGAATGAGCTGAAGGTGATTGTCAGCTGCGGTTTGTCCAGACCGTATTTTGGCAGGTCCGAAGCGACGTCCTCGACGAAGCGTGTGACCTGCTCGTTGCTGATCGTGTCAATCAAGCGCTGCGCTTCCGTTGAATTTGCCGGAGCATTATTTCGGCTAACGATTGCCCATGCTTCGCTTTTTCGGCCGAGCACTATTTTCCCTTTGCCAGGAGCGTCGATGGTGATGCGATCGAGAATTTTCTGGTCGATGCGAGCGAGGTGACGATCCCGCAGATCGTTAGGCTTGGTGTTGAGAATCTCCTCGATCTTCTTCGGCAGCGTGTAAACAAAGCTGCGCGACGAGAAGCGAACGTAAACCTGATCTTTCTGTTTTTCCGGCGAACTCCCGATCTGCAGCATCTGACCTTCTTTATCGTTTTCGCGAAACAGCGTGACCGACCCGCGCGGCGTCGCCAGGCCGTAAGGATTCAGGTCGCCCCGATCGTCAGCGACGAACTGCTGGATCTGTGCAGTCGTGACCTGCGCGATGAGGTCGGCCACCTTCTGGTCGTCAGCTCGGGCCCGGAGCGGTTTCGCGATCTCCCAGTGATCGTTCTTTTTTTCCAGCTCCATTTCGCCCGCGGGTGTTTTCAGCAGCACTCGAAACACCTGTGTCGTGTTGAGATCGGTGAGACGCTTGTCGCGGAAGTCGTCGGCTTTCTTTTCGATGGCTTTGCGGACGGATTGATTCGCGAGATACGCTTCCTTCGAGTTCTCGAAGCGGACATACATCTTGTTCTCAAACGCAGCGTCTTTGCCGAACCAGATCTCCGGCGGAGCATCTTTGCCGGACAGTTTCAGGCGCAGCTTCGGTTTGTTGAGGCCGTATTCGCCCAGCTTATTTTTGTCGGCCTCGATCTCTTTCGAGGAGATCGTCGCGTCTTTCTGCCAGTTTTCGAGATCGCCTAACAAAGTATCGATCGCCGTGCTGTCCGCCTGATCTTTGATGGGGGCTTCCAGTCGCCATTTGGTGCTGGTCGTCCCAGTGTCTCCTTCTTTGGACGGACTGGCCACCTTGCGCAGGTCGATGGTGTCGTCGCCGTTCTGGATGGTGATCCCGTCAATCTTGTCCTTTTGGAAGTCGAGAACGTTCTTCGCTTTCTCCGCCGCTTCCCGTGTCGACGGCTTGTTGATGTCGTAATATTTGAGGTAAGCGCCAAGGCCGATTGCCAGCACTGCCAGGATTACTGTGGTTCGCCAATTCATACTGAGATCGCAGCGCTAGGTGCGCCGTTGCCACCAGACTCCTGCGCCGATGACCGCCGGGATCAGTGGAATCATAATGAGGATGAGCCAGCGCAGGCTGCGCAATGCGTCGCTCGACAGGCTAAAGGTGAGCGTCTTCGGAACTTTCGGAGCGATGCCGATAAGCTGTTCGCGGCTGAGCAGCCAGTTGATCGACGCCGATGCAAAATCGAGGCCCTGCTGGTCTTGTGTCAGCGCGTTATCCTCGATGAACGTCGAATTACTGATCTTTCCAGCACATTGGGATCCTAAGCTTAGAATTCCACGTGGACAAGTTGTCGCG
>JADMIO011019994.1_pt1 | contig 64053 bp, 50 predicted proteins | sample 8958161 | NCBI WGS metagenome assembly JADMIO01 (sample SAMN16585339, study PRJNA669376) | soil metagenome | isolation source: Crop rotation soil | place: USA: Cullars Rotation, Alabama | collected 2011
GCCGCGACTTCAAGTCACGTGAATTCCAAGCTTCGGATCCCACTGTGCTGGAAAGGGGCACGCACTCGATGAAATTCGGCTTCTATTGGGAGGCCACGAAGAACGATCAGCCTTCCAGCAACAATGCGAACGGCCAGTTCATCTACGCAAATTGGGGAGGCAACTCTACTAATAATGCTTATGCCGACGTGTTGACCGGCCGCCTGGCGCAGTACGTGGAGACGAATAAGGACGTGCTGCTCGTAATGAGCTACCGCTCCACCGATTTCTACGCAACGGACTCCTGGAAGTTGACCCGTAGGTTGACGCTCGACTACGGGCTGCGCTTCCAGCACTTAGGACCGTGGTCGGATCAGAATGGCACGGGCCTGGCGATCTTCGACAAGAGCAAGTACAGCGACAATCCGGCTGACGTCAATAAGCTAACGGGCGTTCTCTGGAACAAGATTGACTCCAGCATTCCCCTGTCCGGCGCAAAGGCGAAGGCTCTGTATTTCAATCCCCGCTTTGGTTTTGCCTGGGACATTTTCGGCAATGCCAAGACGGTGGTTCGCGGCGGATTCGGTGTGTATCACTTCCACGACGAACAAAACGTTCAGTCGGGCGCTTTAAACGTCACCCAGGGCGTATTCGGTTACACTACCCCCACGGCAGTCACCGTAGCTGATATCGCCAAGATCTCGGCCGGCTTCGTGGCTCCCGGCGGCATCAGCGTACTGGATCGAAATGACGACCGGCAACCGATGACCCAGAGTTACAGCTTCACCATTTCGCAGCGAGCTCCGTGGAGTTCATCAGTGGAATTGAGCTACGTCGGAAATAAGAGCAAGTACCTGAGTAACTGGAACAACAACATCGGGCAGCTGAACCTGCTGCAATATGGAACATTGTTCAAAGTGCCGGGTTACGCCGCAGACGGATTCGATCCGAGCCCCTATCATACGTATCACAACTACCAGACGATCAAGGTTCTGAACCATGAGATGTACTCCAACTACAACTCGCTTCAGGCCAGCTGGAACAAGCAGAGCGGCAAGATCAACTACCTCGCGAACTACACGTTCAGCAAGGCGCTCGGCATTCGTGGTGAGGGAGGCAACAACGGCATCGGCGATCCCACGACGCTCTCCAACGCTTATGGCACGCTACCAAACGATCGCACACACATCTTCAACTTCGCTTACGTCGTAGAGATGGGGAACCCGGTGAAAGGGAACCGTCTTGCCAAGGGCGTTGTAAATGGATGGCAGCTTTCGGGCATCACGCAGTTCCAAAGCGGCGTCAATCTCCAAAACATCGGTTCGGCAAACTTCAATCTCAGCGGCAATTTCGCGCCGGGAACGAGGTTCGCGGATGGTACGGATGCGAGCGGAGTGTCGATTAGCGCGACGCGTGTCAACGGCACGCCGGACATTTCGGCGATGCCAGTGCTGACCTGCGATCCGCGCACAGGGTTGAAGGGCGATCAATTCATTAACCCGAGTTGCTTTGCTCCGCCGACCCCCGGACACAACGGGTCGTTCATCTTCCCGTACATCAAGGGGCCGGCTTTCGTGAACAGCGATCTTACCCTCTTCAAGAACTTCAAGTTCGGCGAGGGCGAAAAGAAGCTGCAGTTCCGCACCTCGGCTTACAACTTCCTGAACCACCCGCTGACGACGTTCGTAAACGGCGATAACAACCTGAACCTCGGCTTTACGTCAACGGGACAGGTATCCAATCCGCTATTCGGAACCGCTTCCACGCGGACCGGCCACCGGACGATTCAATTCGCTTTGAAGTTCTATTTCTAGATTTTGTCTCCGAAGCTATGGCTTACCGGGGGCGGCTTAGGCCGTCCCCGTTTCTTTTAGTGGGTGTCGTATAGTGTAGGGGTTCATGATTCGAGTGGTACTGCTCTGCCTGTTCAGCGCGTGCATCTACGCTCAGGCAGACGTTCAGAAAGCGATCGAGCTACACCAAAAGGGTGACTACGCGGGCGCGATCGACGCTTATCAGCAATTCCTCAAAGCGCATCCGGATGCCGCCGCAGTCCGTTCAAATTTAGGGGCGGCACTGGCTCACGAAGGCCGGTATGAAGAGGCGATTCGCGAATATCAGCTTGCGTTGAATGCCAGTCCATCGACGACGCCTGTGAGGCTCAACCTGGCACTGGCTTACTTCAAGGCCGGAGATACGCCAAACGCCATCAAGCATCTCGAACAGGTTCACAAGGAAGCTCCCGATCAGATGCAACCGACCCTGCTGCTTGCGGCCAGCTATTTGCGGCTTGGCGAGAACAAGAAGGTTGTGACGCTCCTGGACCCGATCACCAGCCTCGCCACTGCTGACTTTGCATCCGCATATTTAATTGGTACGGCGCTCATTCGCGACCACCAAGTGGAGCGCGGGCAGTCTTGGATCGATCGAATCCTTAAAGAAGGCGACCGTGCCGAAGCGCGGTTGATCATGGGGACGGCCAAGTTCATGGCCAACGATCTTACGGCCGCTCGTGCGGATCTCGAGCGGGCTGTGGCTTTGAATCCGAACCTTGCCGAGGCCCACGCCTACCTGGGACTGACGCTGCTACGGGCAGGCGATACGACATCGGCCATGAAAGAGTTCAAGCGCGAGCTTGAGCTCGATCCCAACGACTTCGATGCCAATCTTCAAATGGGAGTCTTGCTGCGGCAGGACGATAAGCCGGAAGAGGCGCGTCCTTATTTACAGCAGGCTTTGCGCGTCAGGCCGGGGGACTTCGGCGCGCGCTACCAGATTGCTGCAATCGATCTCGCGGCGAATCGTCTGGACGACGCCCGCACGCGGCTGGAAGCCATTGTGAAGGAAGTGCCGGAGTTTGTAGAAGCGCACGTATCGCTCGCTACGCTCTACTACCGCGAGAAGCGGAAATCGGATGGCGACCGGGAACGCGAGACTGTGCGCCGGTTGACGGCGGAGGCGCAGGCAAAGCAGACGGCGGGTCGTTCGGTGGAGCAATGAGCTCGGCACTACTCTTAATATTGCTCGCGTTCCAAGCCGCTCCAGTGCCGTTTACGAAGCTGTCGGCGCAGGCGGAGCAGGCGTTCCAATCAAAGAGTCCCGAGGCACCAGCGCTATTTGCAAAGGCGCTCGCTTCCAATCCGAAATGGAAAGACGGCTGGTGGCGACTGGGCACGCTTCAGTATCAGAAGGATGAATGGAAGGAATGTCGTGACAGCTTCCGGAAGCTGTCGGCGCTTGATGGGAACAGCAGCCCGGCGTGGAGCATGCTGGGCCTGTGCGAGTACTCGGCACAGGAGTACGATGCAGCATTACAGCATCTGCAAAAGGGTCAGGATTTAGGCTCGACGGTCGGAATCGACGAAGTCGCGAAGTACTCGCTGGCGAAGTTATATGCACGGTCCGGTGACTTCGAGGCAGCACTCAACGTGTACGCTCTGATGGCGCGTTTATATAAGGAGAAGGCAGCGTGGGTAACGGCGTCCGGTATTGCGGCGCTGTGGAAGCCGATCTTTCCGGAAGACATCCAGGCGGAGGATCGCGAGCTGTTTTTTCTCGCCGGCCGGGCCTTTTGGGATGCTGCTGCGCGGAACGTCCCGGAAGCGAAGAAGAGCTTCGATACACTGCTTGCTAAGTATCCGAGCGCGCAGGGAGTGCACTACCTGTACGGTGGCTTCGCAACGCTCGAGTCGCCTGATGAGGCGGCGCCGGCGTTCGAGGCCGAATTGAAAGTACAGCCGGATCATCCGGGTGCGTTAATGGCGCTGGCCGCCGAGTATCTAAGACGTGGAGAGCCGGCGAAGGGTTTGCCCTACGGCAAGAAGTCCGTCGAGAAGATACCGAATTCCTTTGCATCACACGCACTCTATGGACGTTTGCTGGCGGAAACCGGGGATCTCAAAAATGGACTGGCGGAACTGGAAACAGCCAAGAAGCTGGGGCCTGACGACCCGCAGCCACGCATTGCTCTGGCGTCCGTTTATGCAAAGTTGGGACGTCAAGAGGACGCAGCCCGCGAACGCAAGGAGTTCTTGCGACTGAAGGCGAACGAGAAGAAAGTTGTTGAGCGATGAGGTTCGCGCTCGGGTTGATGCTTTTCGGAGTGGCGATGACGGCTGCCAATCCGGAATGTGCTGCCTGTCATCCAGCTCAAACGAAAACCCATGCCACCACGAGTATGGCTCGGGCGCTGGAACCAGGGTCGAAGGGCGCGATCCTCCGATCGCATGAGCGGCTTACTTTTGAGCAACCACCTTATAAATACGCAATTGAACGGAAGGACGATTCGAGCGTTTACATTGTCGGCGACGGGAAGGACGAAGTCCGCATTCCTGTTGCCTGGGCATTCGGTCTCGGCTCTGCTGGACAGACGTATGTCCTAAACAAGGACGGCAAGTGGTACGAGGGGCGTGTGAGCTTCTATAAGGATACGGGGGCGCTCGATTTGACGGTTGGTGCCCGTCCCGACGTCCCACGTAGTCTGGAGGAGGCGATCGGCCGCGAACTTTCCGAACGGGGAGCCGCTGAATGCTTTAACTGTCATGCGACGGGTGCGCTACCCCAGGGAACGTTGCGGATTGACCTAATGACACCGGGAATTCAGTGTGGGCGTTGTCATTCGAATGCCGCTGGGCATGCCGAATCGATGACGCAGCGAGTGTCGCAAAAGATTGTGCCACCGCGCTTGGGAAAGCTCGCCGCGGAGGACACGTCCGAGTTCTGCGGGCAGTGTCACCGCACATGGTCGCAGATCGCTTCGAACGGTCCGCATAATGTCGCGAACGTCCGCTTTCAGCCGTATCGCCTGACGAACAGTAAGTGTTTCGATACGAACGACGCCCGCATCCGGTGTACCGCCTGCCATGATCCGCATGAAGATGTGGTGCACGACGTCGCTTCCTATGACCGCCGCTGCGCCGCCTGTCATTCCACGACGGCCGCAAAGGCGGGGGCGAAGCTGTGCAAGGTGGGAAAGTCGAACTGTGCGAGCTGCCACATGCCGAAAGTGGAGTTGAAAGAAGCACATAACGCATTTACCGACCACTGGATCCGGATCGCGCGTCCCAAGACGCCCTACCCCAATTAAGCCGTTCTGCCCAACCGTGTTCACGGACGGATCGTCAAAAAGGTTAAAGTAGATGTAACCGGCCACGCAGGCCGATCTCACTCGCAGCGTTCGCGGGACAACTTGCACAAAAGGGGTTTACCAACAACATGCGACACGTGTTTCTATACGTCGCGCTACTCGCGACAACTGCGCTCTTACCCGCACAAACATTTCGTGGCGAGATCAAAGGAACTGTCGAGGACGGCTCTGGCGCAATTTTACCCGGCACAAATGTCGCCGTCGTCCATAAAGAGACCAGTGTCGGCCGCTCGACTCTAAGCGGATCGAACGGTGATTTCTCATTTCCGGATTTGCCGACTGGCGTATACACGGTGACGGTGGCGAAACCTGGGTTTCAGAAGCAGAAGAGCGACGTCGAGGTGGTCGTCTCTCGAGTATCGTCCGTGAATTTCAAATTGACGGTAGCGAGCCAGTCGTCGGTGGTCGAGGTTAGTGCCGCCGTGGCGTCCATCGAGACGGATTCGACGACATTGACGGGAATCGTGGATACCAAGACGGTCTCGGACTTACCGATCAACGGCCGCGACTTCCGTCAGATGCTGAAGCTCAGTCCTGGAGTGAATCCGCTGGGCTATTCGGTGAATGGCAACCGCACACGCGGCAACAATTTCCAAATTGACGGCGCCGACAACAACGACGGGTTTCAGAATAATTCAGCCGTGAATCAGGGCGGCGTCGCCGGCATCGCGGGGACGCTTCTCCCGATTGAGGCGATTGATCAATTTTCGGTTGCGACGAACGGCAGCGCTGAAATGGGGCGCAACGGCGGCGGTGTGGTGAACCTAGTAATTCGCTCGGGCACCAATAGCGTTCACGGAAGCGCATATTATTTCAATCGCAACGAATACTTCGCGGCCAACACGCCGCTGACGCCGGGCGGCGTCCCCGTTCGCCGAATCCGCAACCAACAGGATGGCTTCTCGCTGGGCGGACCGATCATCAAGAATCGGACATTCTTCTTTCTAACCGGTGAATTGCAGAAGGCCGATGCGGCGAACGCTACGGCTGTAACGACATTGTCGCCGGCATGGCTCGAACAGGGGCGCGCGGTGTTGTCGGCGTACGGCATCACGCCCAACCCGGTGACGAACAACCTGATCTCGTTCTATCCGGCGCGCATCCGGACGGGTCCGGCAGTCGTGAACAACTTCTTCTCGACCGACGCGAATACTTACGACAGCTACAACGGCATCATCAAGATCGACCATAGTTTCAACTCCAAGCACTCCCTTAGCGCGCGGTACTACGGCGGGACGGGCACGCAGGCGGCGGTAGTGGATTCTCTGGCGCCGTACAAGGAATATTTTCAGGTTGCGCCGAGCCACATGCACAACCTGTCGGTGGCGCTTAACAGTGTGATCACACCATCGATCGTGAACAACGTCGTGTTGGGCACGAACTACTTCCTGCAAATATTTAACGACTACGATACGAGTCCTGATCCAATTGCGGCGGGCTTGAATACCGGCGTTACGGCGCCCAGTCTGCACGGTTCTCCAACCATCCGCATCTCCGGCTTTGCGACGGCTGGCGCGACGCAGCCGCTCGGCCGTACGGACACCACGGGCCACGTCACGGACACTCTCTCATGGAACAAAGGTGCTCATCAAATCAAAGCGGGCGGCGAATATCGTCACGCGCTGCTGGATATCTACTACGACCAGGGAACTCGCGGCACTTTCAACTTCGACGGTACGCGCGGCCCATGGGCAACGAATACGACGTACTCTTCGCAGCAACGCGCTTTAGCTGATTTTCTAGCCGGCTATCCGACGAATTCCAGCGGCGCGACGATCGTGCGCCCGGCCCCCGGCACAAACGTGCAAGGGAGTTTCCTGCAGCGTGACTACAACCAGAATTCCTTCGACCTGTTTGTGCACGATAACTGGAGGTTGTCGCCGTCGTTCAACATTAACTTCGGCGTGCGCTATTCCTATCTGTCACCTCTTTCGGATTCTAAGAATAGCCTGACGACCTTCCTACCGAACGCCGGCATCGTCGCCATCGGACAGGGAATCGATACGCTCTATCCAAAAGACTGGAATAACTTCGCGCCGCGCATTGGTTTTGCGTGGCAGCCGATGAAGAATGGCAAGACGGTGGTCCGCGGGAGCTACGGCATCTTTTACGATGTGCCTGCGGTCGTCTTCTTTGCTTCGAATAACGGGGGAGGGAACGGCGGCGCGTCAGGTATCAATGCAAATCCCGGCGGTCCGATTCCGATTCAGTCGGTGAGCGCGCCGCCGGGCCTGGTACTGCAAACCGGTGTGAACCCGTGGGCCGCGGCGACGGTGCCGATTCTCGGAGTCCTCTCTGTCAACCAGGATTTTGCGACGCCATACGTGCAGAGTGTGTCGTTCAACGTTCAACGTGAAGCCTGGAATGGCGGTGTCGTGCAAGTTGGTTATGTTGGCAGCCTGGGTCGAAAGCTGGTTTACACGCGCGATATCAATGCAGCAGTTCCCGGTACAGGGACAGTGCAGTCGAGGCGGCCGTACAACGGGCTATATCCGACACTGGGTGCGATTAACCAACTCGAGTCAGCGGCGAGTTCGAATTATCATTCGTTCCAGGCGCAGTTCACACAGCGGTTGTGGAAGGGTGTAACGGCGAAGTTCGCTTATACGCTGGGACACTCCATTGACGACGCCAGCGAACCGCGCAACCTGTTACCGGCGAACAGCTACAACACGCGCCTGGATCGTGCAGCGTCGGATTTCGACGTACGGCATATCTTCAACTCCTTTGTGTCGTATACCGTGCCCTCATTCACTTCTCACTGGAAGCCGCTCACGCAGGGCTGGCAGATCAATACGCTCATCACCGCACATACGGGCCAGCCGATTAACTTCCGCGCCGGCACGGATGTGAACGGCGACGGCGATACGTTCGACCGTATCGACCTGATCGGCGATCCTTTCGCAAACCTGCCCGCCGCGCCCAACGCGACGAGCCGGGTGTGGGTAAATCGCAATGCTTTCAAGGCTGCGGCTGCCGGCACCACCGGCAATCTCGGACGCAACGCCATCTACGGTCCAGGCTTCTTCACGATGGATCCGTCGCTTTTCAAGGAGTTCGCCCTTCGTGAACGGCTGCGGTTGCAGTTCCGGGCGGAAATCTTCAACGTCCTGAATTGGGCCAATTACGCCAATCCGACGACGACCTTCAATTCAGGCAGCTTCGGGTTGATCAGCAACACCCGTAACGGTGGAGGCGCACCCGGACTTGGCTTTGGCGAGCCTCGAAATGCGCAGTTCGCCCTGAAGCTGTTGTGGTAATTTAACCGTTCTGGGGGCGGGGAATGGAACTCGCCCCCTTAGTTTGCCGTACCTGGGTCAGATGCGGCGTGTGATCTGGGTACTGACGATTCTATTGGTGTTCATCGGGCTGGCAGCAGTCACTCGCCGAACTTACGTCCTCCTTAACCCTCCGAAAGTCGTCAACACCCGATTCCCCTCGGCGGCAGCCGCGGATGCTGGATTCGCCACGCACCGTGAACTGACGTTAGTACATATTCTTCCCGGCGCCATTTTCATGATTCTGATGCCGCTGCAATTCGTGCGCAACATCCGGGCGAGACACATTCGATTTCACCGGTGGTCGGGGCGGTTTCTCGTGGCAGTGGGCTTAGTAGTCGGGATCGCGGCGCTGGTGATGAGTTTCAAGATGTCGATTGGCGGCTCGTTGGAGACCGCAGCGACGACCTTTTATGGGGTGCTTTTTCTGCTATTTCTGTTGCTCGGGTTCTGGAACATCCGGCAACGCCGTATAAAGCAGCACCGGGAATGGATGATCCGGGCTTTTGCAGTGGGACTCGGAGTAGCGACGACCCGGCCGGTTGTCGCACTGTTTTTCGTCTCCGGCTGGACCTCGCCTCACGAGTTCTTTGGAATCGCTTTCTGGATCGGCTTTACGATTACCTTGCTGGCCGGTGAAGCGTGGATCCGGTTGTCGCGTTCGCCGTCACTCATAGCGCAGCGCGTCTAGTGGGTTTACTTTCGCGGCTCGACGGCCAGGCACCCAGCACGCCAGAGCAGCGACACCGGCGAAGAGGAGCACCACGCTTACCACGGTGAGCGGATCGGCACCACTGACGCCGTACAAGAACGTCCTTAATACCCTCGCCACTACGAAAGCGCCGGCCAACCCGGCAAGTATTCCGACGCCGATCAGCTTGAATCCTTCGCCGAAAATGAGCCGCATAATATCGTTCTTTTCAGCGCCCACCGCGGTCCGGATGGCAATCTCCCGGCGGCGTGATGCCACCGACAGCGAGAGCACTCCGTAGATCCCCACCAACGTCAGCACACTTCCGACAAATGCGAAGCCGATCAAGAGCTGCATCGCGAACGTTCGCGACGCCAGCGAGTCGCCGCGCAACTGTTCGAGCGTTTTCATGTGCTCCACCGCCACCGTCGGATTTACTCCGCGCAACTCTCGCTGAATAGCTGAAATCACGGCACGGGGTTCGGACGCCGTCCGGACCACCATGTGTTTCGAGAAGGGGCCTGCCTGCCAAAACGATAAATAAATCTCCGGTTCGGCCGGTCGCGTGAGATCGTCGGTACGCCCATTCTTCACCAGTCCGACGACTTCGTTGCCGGGATCATTTGCCTTTCGGCCGCCGATCCAGAAATGCTTTCCAACAGGATTCTGATTGGGAAAATACCGGTCGGCAAACGCCTGGTTCACCACCGACACGGCCGGCGCCTTCTGCTTATCGGTTGCTCTGAAGTCCCGGCCCTGGAGAATCGGCAGGTTCATCAACGTGAAGTAATCCGGGGTTACGGACCGCAATGGTATGGTGACGCGTTCGGCCTCGGTAGCTGCCGCCGGTTGACCTTCGATGTCCACAGGCGCGGGCCAGTTATTTCCCGTCAGCGGGACACCCCACGCGAAGGCAACGTGCTGTACTCCGGGGACCGCCGCCACTCGCTCTAATGCGCGTTGATGGAAGTCGGCCCAGTCGCCCTGCACCGACGTCACGCTCATCGTCAGAACCCGATCCATGCTGTAGCCGGACTGAACTTTGGACAAGTTCACCATCGTCCGAATCAACAGGCCCGCGCCTACCAAAAGCGTGAGCGTCAACGCCGTCTGCGCTAAGGTTACTGCCTGCAGAAGACGCCGCTCACCTCGTCCCGCGCTGCTCTTGGGTCCGCCATCTTTAAGAGAGTTGATGGGATCCATTCGTGAGGCTCGAAAAGCCGGTAGCAATCCTGCCAGCATCGCCGCGAAGATTGCCGACACTAGTCCGAATGCTAGAATCGGCAGCCCCGTCGACACGTCGTCCAGCCGTGGAATGGCGTGATGGCCGATGATTTTGAAAACGCGCACGAGTCCGAAAGCGAGGCCCACACCGAGCGCACCGCCAGTCAATGCCAGCAGCAGCGTTTCGGTGGACACTTGCCGGAAGAGCGCAATCCGCCCGACCCCCAGAGCGCTGCGCACGGCATACTCCTGCTGCCGTTGAAGTCCACGAACCAGCAATAGTGCCGCGACGTTTCCGCAGGCAATCAGCAGCACCAGTGCGGCCGCTCCCAATAGGGGCAGAAGAATCCGCTCGCCATCGCCGTTATACTCGCCGGTCAGCGACTGGACCTGCGGCGCGACGCCTTCGAATTCACGCTCTGCTTTTGCCTGGCGATCCGTCAGAACGGTAAGTTCGGCCTTCGCGGCTTCGAGTGACACTCCCTTTCGCAGTCGTGCCATCACGTTCCAGCCGAAGCGTTTCGCGCGCTCAGGATTCGGTGTGATCGGAGCCCAGAAATCCACCATCGCGTTGACATCGTAGTTGGGTTCTTGCGATTGGGTGGGTGCCGGGAGAAAGCGAATGCCGGGAGGCATGATTCCAATAACGGTCGGCTGAACTTCCTGCCGGCTGATTCGGATGGGCTTGCCGACGATTCCCGGGTCGCCGTTGAACTTACGCTTCCAGAGGTCGTAACCGAGGATGATCACTCGAGGGCCGCCGGGCCGGGTTTCCGCGTCGTCAAAAATGCGGCCCTGAAGCGGCTTCAGACCGGCGACACTGAAGTAGTCTCGTGTCACCGCCATGCCCTGTAGCGACTCGCTACCCTCTTCGAGAACCAGAAAGTTAAAGGTCCAATCGTAAGCCGCGATACCGTCGAACGACTTCGCTTCCTTTTGCCAGTCCATCCAAATTAAGGAGGGCCATCCCCGGGCGCGGGTCACTTTCTGTCCATCCGTGCGGACTGAAGGGATCGTGACGAGGCGTTCGGGATTCTCATACGCCGGCGGGGTGAGGAGAACGCCCTGAATCAGGCTAAAGACTGCGGACGTGGCACCGATCCCCAAGGCCAGCGTAAGCACCGTAATCAGTGCAAAGCCCGGCTGCTTGAAAAGCATCCGCAATCCAAAGCGAAGATCGTTTGCCATCTGTACCTCTGAGGAGATACGGGTGACGGAGTTGAAAGTGTCTAAAAAAAGATGAATCAGCCGGCGTGCGACAAGAGCCGTCTCTGGATCTCGGCTTTGGGGAGCGCGCCTACCATGCGATCTACTTCACGCCCGTTCTTGAAGACAAGTAAAAGTGGAATGCTGCGGGCATTGAAACGCGAAGCAGACGCGGGATTTTCGTCAACGTTCAGTTTGCCGATCCGGACCCGGCCCTTCAGCTCCGAGGCCAGCTGTTCGAGCACCGGCGTGAGCATACGACAGGGGCCGCACCAGGGTGCCCACATATCGACGAGAATCGGCAGCGCCGATGACTCGACCTCGGCGCTGAAGTTCGAGTCCGTGATAGTCACGGGATGCCCGCCCGCCGGAAGCGGCGCCTTACAACTTCCACAAACTGCCTGGCGTCCGGCGGTCGCTCCGTCCGCCGGAACACGGTTTAACGCCTGGCATGCAGGACAGCGAATCAAGTCTGCTTCGGCCATACCTGATAGATGATCCCGACCGTCACAAGGTGTCACACCATGTAATGGCGTCCGCGATGTGCACCGATGAGAATCTGGAACAGGCGATGAGCGATTAACTCGTGTAGAGATAGCAACTCACGGTTGTTGCGGGTGATGGCGTCGACGTCACGCGGGTCAGCGACGGGGCCTCCGCCGGCACGGAGAGCGGTGGTGGCTTCTTTGATGATGGGGTCGGCAATCGCGTCGCCGGCCATTTCCCAGAGTGTGATGAAGCGGTCGACGGCGGTGGGGAAACTGACAGCGAAAACGCCATGGTTGCTTGTAGTTCGCGGGGGTTTGTAGTCGAGGTTGAACGGGCCGTTATAGCCATGGCTACGGAGGAGGACGAGGACGTTGAGCCAGTCGAGGGGATTAACGAGGCCGACAGCGATGTCCACGTCGTGCTTGAGGCGATAGCCGTCGTTGATATCGAAGTGGAAGAGCTTGTTGCACATGAGCGCCCGGGCAAGGGCTGCACGAGGAGCGGCGCCCCACATGAGCTCGTGCAGGTACTCGGGATTCAGGCCGACCATGTCGGGGTGCTTCAGCAAGCCGGAGTAGATGAAGGCGAGCATAGCATCGGAGGTCGGCAGCAGGATTTCGGCTTGGGGCTCGAACGGCTTCGCTTCCATGCAATGCTTCAGCGTGGGCCGGTTGTATTGCTTGGCCAGTTCGATGTCGGCATCGCAGGCGGCGTTGAGACCGTCGGCGTACCATTTCAGCGTCTCGGTCTCCTCGACAGCTCCCTGTACAAAATAGCCGAGCGATCCGGGCCAGTAGACGGCGAACTGGGCTCCGAGTTTGTGTCCAATGTGAACCGTATTCTTCAGGCGCTCGGCCGCGTATGCGCGTACCTCGGGGGCTTCAGCGGCGGGACTGGCGGCCCAGACGGCGTGGTGGAATGTCTCCGTTGTCACCATCGAGCACTTGAGGCCGTTGTTGTCGAGCGCTTTTTGAATCCTTTCAACGATGGCCCATTGCTCATCGCCAAAGAGCTTATCGGTGGGAATAACATCCGTGTCGTGAGTGGCCCAATACGGGATGCCGATTTTCCCATAGGCTTCGATGGCACCTTCGATGCTGACATCGTCACGGGTGGGGGCATGGAACAAGGCATGACCGGGATAGGCCGCGGCCCATTGGGGTCCGGAGATGTAATAACGGCGTCGGACTTCGGGCGAATACGAGCCGCCGCAGGCGTTCATCAGGCGCTCGACAAGGGCTTGTTGTTGATTTGTGGGTACCGGTGTCATATGGATTCCGAATCCGTATCATATCCAACCGGTGGGACTTTAGCTGGGCTTGTTAGACTGTGGAATAGCTGTCAGCCGATGTTCCCGACTGCCTTGAGAACCGCGCCCCGGCGCCGCCTTTTTACCCTGGTGATGGTGCTTGCGCTCGCTGCCTGCGATAGCTCGCGGCAGGGTCCACCGACAATTGGCGAAGCGTATGTCGGACCGGCGACTTTAAATGTGCGGCAGGAACTGGCACCGCACTCGCCCATTGCAGCCACAGTAAAGCATGGCGACAAACTCGAGGTTGTGCAGACCAAGCGCAGGTTCGTCCGGGTGCGGACTGCGAACGGTGCGTTAGGCTGGACCGACTCGCGTCAACTTTTGTCCACGGCGCAGATGGACGACCTCAATCTCCTTTCCAAGTCTGCGGCAACGCTGCCGTCGCAGGGGAGTGCGAGTGTCTTTGAGACGCTTAACGTACATACCGAGGCGAGCCGGGTGTCGCCGAGTTTCGCGCAGATTGCGGAAGGCACCAGCGTGGACGTGATCGGCCACCGGCTGGCGCCGAAAGTTGCTCCACCTGCAGCGCCGATCGCGACGGTAGCACCGAAAGCGATCGCGAAGAAGTCGTCAAAAAAGGATAAGAAGGGTCTGCCTCCCCCGCCGATGCCTTCACCTCCGCCGTTGCCTCCAAACTGGCTTGAACTGAGCCGGTCGGCGACGCCTGAGCCAGGGGCAGAGGCGGAGTTTGCGCGCGAGTCGGAGCCCAAGCTGTCGGCTGCCGAGAAGAAAGAGGATCCTGTAGCGGCTGAAGTTCCGATGGACGATTGGAGCCTGGTCCGGCTGAAGGACGGACGGGCAGGCTGGGTGCTATTCCGGATGCTGGTGATGTCGATACCGACCGAAGTGGCGCAATATGCCGAAGGTCACCGGATTACTTCGTACTTTGCTCTCTCAGACGTGGACGATGAGGGGCAGAAGAAGCACGACTGGTTATGGACGACGATTGGAAAAGGGGCAGAACCCTGGGAGTTCGATGGGCTTCGCGTCTTTGTATGGAATCTCCGGCGCCATCGTTACGAGACGGCTTACAAGGAGCGCAATCTGAAGGGTTTTTACCCGGTCACAGCGGTGCGAGGGACGGGCACGCGCGGTGCGGGGGGAACATTCTCAGTGATTCTTCAGGAGGGCGACGCTTTCATTAAGAAGACTTACCGATATTACGGTATGAGGGTAAGTGTCGTTGGCACAGAGCCGATTGAAGGACCAAAAGCGGCTTCGCCGGGTGCGCTTGCGACGGCTGCTCCGCCGAGTTCTAAACCTGCGGCTCCCGCGGAGCCGGGTTTCTTCGAGCGGCTCAAGGAGCGAACGAAGTCCGTGTTCAAGAAGTAGACTCAGCGCGCTACCTCTTCTGCTGCCGGGGAAGGGAAGGCCTGGTAGAACCTCCGATATTTTATTTGCGCGAAGCGAGAGTCAACTATCATTCATCGCGGAGCGCGATGGTCGGGTCAAGTGATGCGGCTCGACGGGCCGGTAGCCAAGATGCGATGGCGGCGATGACGAAGAACAGTAACGCCATGGCAGCGAAGGTCAGCGGGTCTGTAGGTCGGACTCCGACAAGCATGGTCCGCATGGCCTGGGTGAAGATCGAAGCAGCGATCAGTCCAGCCCCAATTCCCATGGCACTCAGGCTCAAGCCTTGGCCGACGACTAATCTGAAGATCATCGACGGTGCGGCGCCCAGGGCCATACGAACGCCAATTTCCGGAGTCCGCTGGCGAACGACGGTTGAGAGAACGCCATAGAGACCGATGCCCGCGAGCAGCGCGGCGATGGTCGCGAACACCGCAATCAAGAGCATCTGAAATCGAGTGCCGGCCTGGGCCGCTCTCACCACAACGTCCATTGGCCTCAGCTCGAGGATGACGGCCTTGGGATCAGTTCGCAGGATGGCAGCACGAGCGGCGGCGGCGTAGTTGGCGGGATCGCCAGAGGTTCGTAGCGCCCAACGTCCAACGGCGCCGTGGCCAACAAAACCATCGGTAAAGTACATTTGTTCCCGACCAGCAACGGAGAGGCTGGTCGTGCGTTGATGTTCGGCGACACCGATCACCTCCACCCATTCCGGTTGTGGGGTCCGGACCCGGATCAGAAGCCTTTTCCCGATCGCCGATTGTCCGGGATATGCCTTGGCGGCAAGCGCCGTATCGATGACAACGACGTTGCGTTGCGGCGAGTTGTCGGCATCGTTGAAAGCGCGACCTTCGAGGATGCGGGTTTTCATGGTTTCGAAATAACCCGGCAGCACAATCTGAAAATCGACCGCCTGGAATTTGGTCGGATCAGATAGTGCAGCTTCAAGCCCCCAACGAATGGGACTGAAACCACCGGTAAGTGGGAAAGGGGTGGAGGCAGTGACACTCTCGATGCCGGGAATTGATTTCAGTTGTGATACCTGATCTCGTATCGCGGCGGCCCGCTGCTCGGGCGGTTGGGGGCCTCGACGTCCGGCACCGAGCACCTGAAATGTAAGGAGATGGTGCGCATCGAAGCCGGGCGCGACGCGTTGGAGTTCGATAAAGCTGCGAAGCATGAGTCCGCTGCCGATTAACAGGACGAACGACAGTGCCACTTCCGTCACTACTGCCGCACTTCTCAGGAAACCTGAGGCGCTGAGTCCGGTGGTGCGGCCGCTGCCGCGCAGAAGTTGAGCCACGTCGGGTTTGGAGGCGCGTATCGCCGGCACCATGCCGAAGATGGCAGCAGCGACCAGGCTTGCCGCGAGAGCGAAGAAGACAACGACGGGATCGATACGAACGATATCCAAGCGAGGCAACTCGGCGGGTGCGAGGGCTCGTAGTTCACGGATGCCGCCCCAGGCGAGGGCAAGTCCAATGGCAGCGCCGCCTACAGCCAGGAGTGCGGCCTCGGCCATCGATTGCCGGACAAGCGCCCAGCGATTTCCGCCCAGAGCGGTTCGCACAGCATATTCACGCTCGCGCAATGAAGCCCGAACCAGAAGCAGGTTGGCGACGTTGACACAGGCGATGAGAAGCAGGAAGATTACGGCACCGGTAAGCGCCAACAAGGCCGGACGTACTTCTGCAACCAGATGGTGATGGAGCGGTTCAAGGCGGATGGCGTACCCGGCGGTGCCGGAGATCAGAAAGTTCTTGCGAGTTTCGGCGGAGATGCGATCGGCGATGTCCTGGGCCTGCTCGATGCTGACGCCGTCGCGTAGGCGAGCGATCAGGCGATGTTGCACCTGGTTGCGGTTGGCGTTGTCGTAACGGACACGAGCAGCGAACCAGACGTCGGGAAGGCGGTCGAGGTTGGCTTCGGTGGGAAACAACAGCTCAAAACCGGGAGCCAGGACACCGACGATTTCAGTAGCACCCTGGCCGGCGCCGGGCAGACTTCTGCCTATGATGTCCGCACGTCCACCAAAGCGCCGCTGCCAGTAGTCATAGCTGAGGATCGCCATTGCTGGTACGGGAGGAGGCGGGGGATTTTGGGCTGCCTGCGCCGGATCGGGGGCCGGTGGTGCAGTGCCATCCGCTTCTGTGAATGGACGGCCCGCGAGCGTCCGGGCACCCATCATCTGAAAGAAATTGGTACTGACGTTGGCGAAACGAACCTGCTCCGAGGTCCCGTCGTCTCGCGGAACCGAACCGCGTCCGGTAGAAACAGCACCGATCTCCTCAAAGACGGCGTTGGTGCCATTCTTGAGGTCGAGGTAGTCGGCGTTTGAAAACGGAAAGTCCTTGACGTCGCGCTTACGGAGATCGCAGATGGCGAAGACCAGCCGATCAGGATTGCGGTAAGGGAGTTGCCGAAGCAGGACAGCATTGGTGACGCTGAAAATTGCCGTGCTCGCACCGACGCCGAGGCCGATGGTGAGAATCGCCGCCAGGGTAAATAGCGGGCTCTTGCGCAGCATGCGCGAAGCGTAGACGAAGTCCTTGAGCAGCATTATGAGATCATCCCAAATCCACCGCCATGATGCTCTTGCGGTCGCGGATGTAGAGACGGGTGCCTACGAGAACAGGGGGAGTCCAGGACAGATTCGTCAACAGCTCAGCTTTCGAGATCACTTTGAAGCCCTGCGGTGAAGGGTCCGCGAGCATGAGGTTACCGTCCTGGTCAAGCGTGATGAGCTTGCCGTCGGCCCAGACGAAGGTGGCTTTGGCTATGCTGCGTTCCTGCCAATAGATCTTGCCGGTAGCGGCGTCGACCGCGCTGAGAATTGCCTGACTACCTTTGCCGCCGCTGGTGAAGTATAGCGTTCCGTTAACGAACATGGCGTTGCCGTGGTGAAGACGAAGTCGATTGGACGTCCAGGCTTCGCTGGCGGTGGTCTGGTTACCTTTGCGTTCAAGCCGGATCATCTTGGTTCCCGCGCCGTATTCGGCCGACACGAATAGCAGGTTGCCCGGGCACCAGACCGGCATCGAGCAACTGATTCCATAGGCTGCTTTCCAGGGCACCTGCCATTGGAGGTCGCCGTTGAAGGGATTCAGTCCAAAGACAGCGCCGTCCATTACAGACACATACTGTTCAAGGCCGCCGATGTTTATCATGAGAGGCGACACGTACGCGTTCGGGATATTGCCCTTACCCCAGGCGACTGAGCCATCGGACTGCTTGAACGCCATCGTGGCTTTGCCTTTGCCGCCGACGGGAACGATGATGGTGTCGCGAAAAGCGAGCGGGCTGGACGCGTAGCCATACATGGTCTGTGTCCCCCCGAAGGTATCCCACAACTGTTGCGCCCAGAGTTCCTTCCCAGTTTTCTTGTCGAGGCACTGCAAGCGGCCGGCGACGCCGGTGGTGAAAAGCTTTTCACCGATCACGAGTGGAGTGGAGTAGGGACCGTTGCCCTGGTCGCCGAACGCGTCGCTGCGGAACTTGATCGGCGTTGCATGCTCCCACAGCGTCTTGCCGGTATTGATGTCGAGGGCGGTTACGATCTCCTGGTTGGGTTTGCCGTACAACGTGTAGGCCACGCTGCCCTCCACCGAGGGCGAAGAATATCCGTCGCCGAGCGGACGTTTCCACACGACCTTGGGACCCGCGGCGCCCCAGGAAGACTTGAGTCCTTTGGATTCCGTTGTGAAGTTGCGATGAGGGCCGCCCCACTGCGTCCACGGCACTCCGCCGGGTGCCGTGACCGCGGCACGAATACAAGCAGACGTAGAGAAGGCAGCGCCGGAGGCGAGCATGAAGGTCCGTCGCGTCATTTCGCTTTAGACGGACCTGAAGTGGAAATGTTCCCGGAAGAGGTTACTGTTTCGACTGCGGACGCTGACCGCCGCCGCCCCGGCCTTCCGAGGATGGCGGAACGACGCCCTTAAGGCGAAGGAGAACCGTCATTTGCGCGTATTCGTGCTCGAGGTGGATATTGTTGCCATAGAGCGCGCCGAGGCGCGACCGGCTGCCGCGAGGACTCTGAATCATTTCAGTCGCTTTAGCGTCGGTAAGTGAGTCGTAGGCTTTATCGCATTCGGCGAGTGAGTCCTTGAGCGCGGCTACCAGTTCTGCTTTCGAAGCCAGCTTTGAGGCACCGCCCTGCTTTCGCTCACCGTTATAGGCGGAGCATGTGCCGAGCGCGGAATCAGCGGTGTGGGCCACAAGAACCTTGAAACTCTGGCTTTCAGGAGCTGGTTTGAAATCGTAATTCTCTTCGGTCATTTTTTCAGCGGCGCCGATCAAGTTGCCTTTCGTGCGGGTCCAGGCCTGCTTGGCTTCGGTGCTGAGAGGGTTGTCCTGGGCCACCAGCGAAAACGCGGTGGAAACGAGAGTTGCCGTGAAAATGATGCAGCGTCGGTTCACCATAGGTATCTCCTTGGCTTGGCGGCGCAGCCACCAGCGCATTGGTAACATTAGATACTCTAGCGCCTTTTGCGCGCAAGCGATCCAATGCTCCGAACCGTCTACGCAACGCGATATGTCACTCCGCTCAGGGAAGGCGGATCGTTGCCGGCGATCGTCGAGGCTGACGACGACGGCTTATATGTGCTGAAGTTCCGCGGAGCCGGGCAGGGTGTGCTGGCGCTGACAGCGGAATTGATTGCCGGGGAAATTGGACGGGCGCTCGGTTTGCGCGTGCCGGAACTCGTGTTCGCCACGGTGGACGCCGCACTGTCTCGCAATGAAGGCGATCCTGAAATCCGGCAATTGTTGCAAGCCAGCACCGGCATGAACCTAGCGATGGATTACCTGCCTGGGTCAGTGATGTTCGAAGGATCGGCGGGCGATCGGGTGGATGCGCAGGTGGCGTCGCTGGCAGTCTGGTTCGATTCGTTTGTCACAAATGTCGACCGGACGCCGCGAAATCCGAATTTGCTGTGCTGGCATCACACTCTTTATTTCATCGATCACGGCGCAGCGCTTTATTTCCACCACGACTGGCGCGACATCCCGCAGAAGGCGAAGTCCCGATTTCCTGTGATCCGCGATCACGTACTACTGCCGTGGGCGACGAATTTGGAAGCGGCCAACGAGTCAGCCGGTTCTGTATTGACCGAGGAGCTTTTCAGCGAGATCCTGAGCCAGGTTCCGGATGAATGGCTGACGCCCGAAGCGGACGCTCCAACTCCTGCGGACAAGCGGAAGGGATATCTTCAGTTTCTGACGGAACGCCTTGCTGCAGCGCCGTCATTTGTCGAGGAGGCTCTCAATGCCCGCGCTCGTTTCGTATGACTACGCCACTCTTCGGGTTGTTCCAAGAGTGGAGCGCGGCGAGTTTATCAACGCGGGCGTAATCCTTTTCTCGATGGAGCGCGGTTTCCTGGGTTCACGCATTGCCGTCGACCGGCAGCGCCTGATGGCACTGGCACCCGACGTTGACGTCGAACTGATTGAGCGGCACATGGATGCGATCTCAAGGATATGTGCGGGAGCATCCGACGCCGGGCCTATCGCCCGGATGCCGGCACGGGAGCGCTTTCACTGGCTAGTTTCACCGCGCAGCACGGTGATTCAGGTGTCGAAGGTGCATAGCGGCATGTCGGCTGCGCCGGAACAGACGCTGGAGGAGCTATTCCGCAGGCTGGTTGCCCTCTAGCTCACGCGTGGCGTTCGTCAGCCGACGGTCCGTAAATGGCGGGTACAGGTGCGTCATTAAGCCGTAAATAAACGGTCAGTTGACCCCGGTGATGCGCCAGGTGTGTGAACACGGCGTCGGCGATGCCGACGTGGCGAATCGTCTCGCTAACAACCTGTCCGCCGTAGAGCATTTTCCAGGTTTTCATCAGGTGTTCATCGTTGGCCTTTTGGAGCGCAGCGCGCGCCTCTGCCATCGACTCTTCAAAGCTCTTCAGCAACTCAGCATTGGTAGCGGCCGCGGTGGGATGGTAGGGAGATCCGCCGGGTGGGTTGATGTCGTGCTGATCACTATTGATCATCATCGCGATCCAGCCGGGCATGCGCGCGACCATCGCGGCCAGATAGCCAAGTGGCATCGATTTGTCGTGAGGCTTCCAGTCGTTTCGTCCTTCGGGGACGCGCTCCAGGGCTTTGCGGGTACCCGCCGCCTCCCGCTCCAGTTGGGCGAGGAAGAATTCAGTCAGCTTCATGGGACCAATGTTACGCCGGCATATATGACAGCCAGCGTCATGATTGAAGAAAAAGGGAGCGAAGTGGGTCGCCCCCGCGATTCAGGCTAAAACACTCCGGTGAGGATGGCAGTTCCGGAACTACTGACGATCACCATGTCGCCGGTCGCGATTGCCGGGACCGTGTCGCCATCCTGAGAGTTGAGTTCAAGTTCGCCGCGGCCGAGCTTGAGCTTAAGCGAGCCCACCATAGTAGTGGCACCGGCATGAACAATCGAGACCGAAAGGGTTGTGCCGTCCGCAAGCGCCACGTCCTGCACTTCGACGTTGAGACTTGTACGATTGCGGGATGCGCGAGCTCGGAAATCGGCGTGACCGGATGGTGTCTCGTTGCCGATTGCCGCGCCTGCCATCTGCGTGCGCTGACGAACGTCGTCGCCATTGTTATTACCCCCGCCGCCCTTGCCGTTATCCGCATTCGCGTTTCCCATTGTCATGAATAACGAGAGCACGGCAAGCCCTGCTCCCAATGAGAACAAGCTTCTTCTTTGTTGGGTCATCTCTAATCCCTCCATTGATGCAAGAAGCATCGTCGGTTGAGACAGAGCGAGCGGTGCAGCAACACAGTAAATTTCGAGCCAGCCAGGATATATGCCATCCCCTGTCATATTTCGGCGAGAGAATAGGAATGTGAAAGCGGATCGTCTACTGTCAGTGCTTCTCCAGCTTCAAGCACACGGCCGGTTAACTTCACGTGACCTGGCAGCGAGGCTCGAGGTGTCGGAGCGTACCGTGCATCGGGACATGGAGGCATTGAGCGCGTCGGGTGTACCGGTTTACGCGCTTCGGGGCTCACGTGGCGGGTGGCAGTTGGATGAAGACTGGCGGACGCACGTACCGGCCCTGGATGATATTGAATTACGCGGATTGATGATGGCGCAACCGCGGATTGTTGGAGATCCACCACTCGCGGCCGCGGCTGAGCGTGCGTACGGGAAGCTGATGGCGGCAATGCCGTCGGCACTCCGCGAGAAAGCGGCCTCGATCCGCCAACGTCTGTACGTGGACATTACGGGTTGGTACGGGTCGAGTGAAGACCTGACGATGCTGCCGATCGTCCAGGAGGCCGTATCGCGCGACCTGAAGCTGCGATTTGAGTATTGTCCGCCAGGGAGGGACCGGTCGCAACGAGTCGTCGATCCGCTCGGCCTTGTTTCGAAAGGCGCGTCGTGGTATCTCGTAGCGAACACGCCAAAGGGATTTCGTACCTACCGTGTTTCGCGAATTGAGGATGCCGTGCTGATGGATACTCCGAGTTCGCGGCCGGCCGGTTTCGATCTTGCGACCTGGTGGAAGGGCTCTGTAAATCAATTTCGAGGCATGGCGCGCTATGAAGTGACGCTTCGGTTGGATGCACGGGTGGCAAAGTGGCTGTCGGCGCGGCGTATCACATCCCTGGTGGATGAAGCCGAGGGGCGAGTGACGCTCAGAATACTCTTTGATGACGAGGAGGAAGCCAGTTTCGTGGCGCTCGGGTTAGGTCCGCGGGCGGAAGTTCTGGAGCCGGCAAGACTGAGACGCCGCGTAAGGGAGGATGCGGCGGCGGTGGCGGCTGGAACTTGAAGTGAACTTCCAAGATCGAATCGTGAACGCGATGACGGTCGCCAATCAGTGGCCGGATACGTGGGTTCCCAGGATTTCGCCAGCGACAACTAACGCTGAAACGAGAATGGTCCAGCCTTCACTACCTCTCCGACGCAGTAGGGTGAGTGCGTCGGAAAAGTGGAGGCTGCATGCCTCGGTTCGGAAAAATCCTATGGTTAGTGCCCGCTCTGCTGTTGGCGCAAACACCTTCCATAGATCTACGTAATCTGGAGAACGAACTCGCGGCGGTCCGCGACGTCGAAGCGGTGATTTATGCTCCGGGGCGCTATGCCGAAGCCCTGCGTGCCTATGGCGAGGTCGATACTTTGCAGCGACGCCTGGCCAGTCCGGAGGCGATTCGTACTGCCGCCGATCGTGCACGGGGATTGCTTGAACAGTCGCGACGCTCCGCCGTTCAGATCAAGCGCGACCTGGATGCTTTGATTCAGACCCGAACCGGCGTTCTGGAACTCAGCCCATCCATCGAGGCTCAGACAGGGAAAGCGGATCAATACTTCCGGCAGGCGATTGCTCTTGCCGAGGCCGGCGATTCCGCCGGCGCCCAGTCGAGTGCGGGCCAAGCGATAGACGCTTACAACTCATCCGCCGTCGTGTACTTCCGCCAATCGAAAATGCCCGAGGCGCGGCGCCAACTCGAAAGTGCCCGCGGTCAGGTTCCTCAGCAGACACTGGAACAGGCGCTTTCAGCACTTTCGAGTCTCGACCAACAGCTCACTGGCCGCTTCGATTCCGTCGCTCTTTCCAGGCGCATCGATCAAATTGTCGGTTCTGTTTTCGGCCCGCTCTTTCGCCGGCCTCCGATGACGCTTCACCTCGGCGACTTCACGCTCTTCGTCGAAGCCTATGAAAGTTATTCCTGGAACTTCTTAACCACGCAATTCGTGAGGGCTAAAGGAACAGCGAGGCTTTCCTTTAACTGTGCTCCGGTATTTCCGTGGCCGTGGCTGTTTAGTGGCATCGCCACCCAACGCAAGCCGTTTCGGGTGGTTGAGGCGGTCCGCGATCCGCTTACCGAAATCTCACTCGAGAAAGCTCGCACGGTTGATCCGGCGACAGGCCTTAACTCGACCCTCGAGCTCAAGATTCCAGCCTATGCAATCTCCTCCAAACAAGTAATTTCTGTGATCGACGATCTTGGGAAATATGGCGTAAAACCGAGAGGCGAAATCCGGGTTGCCTTTGATAACCTGACAATTCAGCCTGGACCGCTGGACGGAGAGGGTCTCGTCCTGGCAGGCAGCGCCACGTACCCTACAACGCCGCCCGAGCCTGATCCCATCACTCTTGACGTTGCCGGTTTCCGGCTTTTCATCACTAAGCTGTCCATCAGCACTACGGGCGCCGTAGCTACCGGCGAACTGGAACTGCCTCGATCCATCATTGACTCCGGCTCCGGCCATCCAGGGAGGGTGCCGCTCGGCGATTTCGCGATCACGTCGTCCTGTAGTTTTCACAAAAGCTTGCCGTCGGCCGCATTTGGCCCGTGGGCAGTGGGCAATACCGAAGTTGAAATCAAGGGGACAGGTATCGTTGTCGATTTCGACAAAGTCTGGGCGCCTCCGGGACTGAGTCCTTCATCGCCCGCCAATAACGCAGTTTGGCGCGGAGTGATCCTTCAGACCGGTAATACCATCCCAGCCACCGCCGACATCGTCTCCAATTCCGGCTATCTGCGCGCGGCCTACAAATTCGCGAATGCTGAAGTGAGCAGTCCGGGATTGCGAGGGGCCTTCCAGCTCACTGCAAAATTCACTTTCACGAGCCTGGAACCATACGCGTACACGGTGGAACTAAGAGAAGGAAGCTTGAATCTCGCCAATAGCGCGGTAGCGTCCGCCCAGTTCATCAGGGGTGGATTGCGAGCACCCGGCAGCGCAGCGCACAACCAGCTTAATTTTGCGGTGCTGGCGGACTATCAACTGATGAATGTGGACGCGAATCTCGATTTGCTGAGCGATGCTGCCGTCACAGGACCTATTCGCTGGGGCGAATTCACGAAGACCGCAAGTTCACCTCGATTCTATGAGGCACAGGGTTTCACTCGCGCCCGCTTTTATCTTGCAGGCGTCTACCGGGCCAATTACTTCCCTGTCGATCCGGCGGGTGACTTTCAGCAGCCGAATGTCCTCAACGATCTCCGCCCACAGGGGCTGCAAGGATTGACCGTTGCCTTTCCAGCGAGTCTCGTTATCAACACACCCGATACTCCAGGACCCAGAGTGCTCAAATTCCGCGCGCAAGGCGACATGCCCGTCAACTGGCTCAATATCTCCTTCGGTGGTGTCCATGGCTCGATGTCCGGCGTTGTTTTCGAACCGGGGACCCCTAAGGCGCAACGTGAGGTCGGACCCACATATAAAAACTTTTATGTAGGCAAGGAGCCGTTCCGTCCTGCCAGCACAATTGGGCTTAGCGCACCCGTCGAGATCATCAACGAATACCACCTGGCTATCAAATTCGTGTCGAGCGCGGTCTATGACTGCGACATGTCGGGGACCTTCCACATTCCCGCGCCGGTAAATAGCGACTTGGACTTCGCGAATCTAGCCTTTACTTCGACGGCGCAGATCTCGGGCGCGAAAGCGCCCTTCACTACCCCGTTCAAGCTGGATTACTGGGGACTCGAGATGGTGAAGAAACCCGGGGCGGCCGCCGGGGCCGTGATCAGCGTGCGTACGGGCCAAGTGTTCTTCACTGCCGCTGGAATTCGCGAACCGCAACACTTTCTTGCACCGTTCTACCTGACCTGGGGCGAGATGCTCGCGAATGGTCAACTGAAACGGCTCGTCTTCGACTACTCGGGTGTCGGCCAGAAGTTCGACCGCTTCCCCTTTACAACCTCTTTCGTCCGGCTCTCCGAATATGATGCCGCTAATCCCTCCGCGCCCGCGTTTCTCAAGGTAGCCGGAACTGCGCATTTTGACTTTTTTGGACCCAAGTACATCAATCTCAATGACGTCTACGATCCGGCGAAGACGGCGCCTCCCTTCAACAAACGCAACATCGACAGTCTTCAAACGGACAGCGACCCGGGAGGCCTGTACCGGGCAAGCGATCCGACAATCGCCGGCAAGTGGAGCGATGACTTTGGGGCAATGAATTATGCCTACAACTACGACAAGAAAGCGCAGGACGGCTTCGTCGGAACCGGGAAAATGAGTTTTCTCTGGATCACCGGCGACATGAACTCCACTATCGTGCTCAAGGCGGAGCGCGCTTGCATGTCACTGAACGAGACCACTAACCGCGACCTGAATCTTGGGCCTGTCGCTCAATTTGGATCCATGACACGAATCACCGGATGCGGATGCATCGAAGGCGGTCAGTTACAGCGCGTGGTGCTCAGCGCCGAACTCGAAAACACTGCCGGTTCGAACATCATGTTGCGTTCCGCGGCTTATGGAAGAGTCGATATGTCGTTGTCGCCGTCGGTCTCTTCTATCGGATTCGAGGGCGACATGTTCGCGACGGTGCTAGTAGCCGGAAATATCGAGATCACGGGACGCGCGGCATTCACCGTAAACCGGGATCAGGACTTCGTCGATGGGGAGTTCGATGGATCAATTGACGCCGGTACAGCACTAGGCCTAGGCACTCTCAAAGGCGACGGCCAGTTGAACTGGCACCTGGGAACTGTCGGCGGCAGTTCCTATCATTCGCTCCAAGGGCGGCTGGCTGTCAAAGTTGTCGCGCCCGGCGCCGGCATCGATGCTGAAGGCGGCTTCTATGTTGGCAGAAATGCCCCCAAGTCCGAAGCCTGGGTTCTGATGTCGGGAGGGGACCATTTCAAACTCGACATGGCGCCTCTTCCCGACCGCCTCACAGGCGTCTATGGATTCGCCAAGGTGAGCGAAGGCCTGAGCGTTTGGGTGATATCTGGCGGTTATGACGCCTACGTGGGCCTTGGCGGATTTGTACTTTCGCCGCAGCAAGTAATCAATCTCAACGCCAAGTCATCGGGATTGCCTGTGGGCGGACTGCCCTTTGTTGTCGGCAATGTCGGACTTCGTGTCTGGGGCGAGATCCTGGGCGGTTTTGTTTCCGCCTCCGGGTCCGTCGATCTCAACGTGATTGCGCCTTACCCCTTCTCGTTCCAAGGAACGCTGGAACTCGAGGGTTGCGTGGTGTGGGTGGCATGCAAGAGCGTCGATCTGAATGTCGGTCTGACTACCGCCGACGGTTTGTTTGTCCGGTGAGGATGGGCACAATGAAGAAACTCCTTTGGAGCATCGCTTTTATCACTGGGTTAGCGCCTCTCCACGCTCAAGTGATGCGCGCGGTCACGAGCAGTGCCGGCCCGGGCCTACATGTCGTCGCGACCTGGCCGCCTTCTCCGACTATTCAGCGCTTTAACATCTATAGAAAGATTGCTGCCGCGGCGGCGTTTCCCCCAACGCCTCTTAACGCACTGCCGATTGGCCTGATCACATCCTGCACCGCTCTGAAGGTCGTGATTCCGCCGGTCTCGGAAGAATGGAAGATGATCGCCGACGCGATTGAGGGCGATCCCTGCTCCTTATCCACCGTTGCTCCAGGATCGGTAAAAGAGCAGCGGTTGCAGTTTCTCGCGCGCACTCGTTGGAGAATCGCCGTTGCCATCGGTCTGGCCTTCGATGACACCGCCGTCGCGAACGGCACTACTTACGTCTACGAACTTCGGGGTGTGAACGGAGCCGGTGGAGAAACCGGAGTGTTGCTCACGAGTGCCGCTGTCACGGCCGGTTCGCCGCCAAGTCTCGCCGCACCGTCTACCATTACCGCGACAGGCGGAGACAATCGAGTTCTGGTGCTATGGGGCGACCAGCCTGAAGCAGCGGGTTTCGCCGTCATGCGGTCCACTGGCGCGGCCGGCCCTTACACGCGTGTCAACGAGGGCATCTTCACGTCGCGCATCAAGGAGGACATCGACGGCAAGGCGCTGCCCTCGGCGTCAAACGGTCTTCTCGACGTTCGGCGGTGGGATAAAACGGGACATCCTACAACGCACGAGGTTATCGGGGTTAACGTCGCTGGTCCTATTGACGGAGTGCCATATTTTTACAAGGTCGCGAGCATCGATCTGCTGGGGAACCCGGGGCCTTTAAGTACGGCGACTGCCAATGCCACCCCACTCGACGTCACGCCTCCTGCTGCTCCGACCGGAGTCAGTGTCAAAGCCATCGACACACAGAATCGTCTCGAGGTTCGTTGGAATATCGTTGAATTCGATTTGGAGGGACACGCTGAAAGCAGTCCCGTTTCAGGCTATCGCGTGTTCCGTTACAACGGCGGCAACGATCCGCTCGCCTCCGGAGTTCAGGTAGGGGGCACGATTCCCCAACCACCTCCCGGCGTGACCTTCGTCACTGCATCGGACAACGATCCGGTTCTGCGACCGCCTTTCGGCGAAAAGACCTTCTGGTATAGGATCGAGGCCCTGGATGGGCGCGGCAATGTGAGCGCGCGGTCAGTGGCATCGGCGGGGCATCTTGGCGACATCGTTGCGCCGCATCCGCCTAAGGGCATCACCGCGGAAGGATTCGATGATTTCATTCGTGTTGGCTGGAGTCCGAATAACGAACCCGATCTTGACGCCTATCAGATTTTCCGCGGAATGTGCCACAACGGCGCGTCGAATCCCTGCAATCCGCGCATGCCCGGCTTCGCCAATCCGCCGTTTCAGGATGCGACTGGTGCGAATCCGGAAAATTCCAAGGTTCCGTGTACAGGCGAGTATGTGCTTGTCGGCACTGTCTCGCTGGCGCAGGCCAAGGCCATGGGGACAACGATTCATTTCGACGATCGAACCATCCCAGCCGGTTCTCCGCTGTGCTACTCCTACTGGGTAAAAGCGGTCGACCGGAGCGGAAATCAAAGCGGGACCTGGCCGTTCCCGAGTCCCGACGAGCAGACGGTTTGCCAGCGACTGCGCGATAAAACGCCGCCCGACCCAGCCATCATCACCGGCCTTTCCGCCCGTAACCATGCGATTCGAGTCGAGTGGGTGGGACCTCCCGTACAGGACATCCGCGCCTATCACGTTTATCGCGCGCCGGCCGAAGCGGGACCCTATAAATGGGTGGGCGGCATGACAGTCGAACTGCCCCCTGCGGTTCCGGCTGTGCTGCTCAAGCCTTATACCGCGCCACCAACCGTCGGATGCGCCAAGATTCCGCTGGTGACGATCGATGCGATGAGTATGGGCTTTTTTGTCGATCAGCCTGTCGATGCCAAGACGATCTATTGGTACAAGGTTGTCGGTATCGACCAAAGCGGTAACGAAGCTCCGCTCGACAAAGCTGTGCCGGTGAGCACGTTCACGTTCACCACCGAGCAGGGTCCGTCGCCGGGCATCACGTCCATTACCGGCACAACGGCCTCGCCCTTGGGCTTAGTGATTCGTTGGAGTCCGGCGTTCAGCGCAACGTCCCATCGCGGATTTGCTGTCTTTAAGAGCGATCGGTTCGACGGGCTCTATCGTCAAATCGGTTCACTCGTCACTGCCTCTGAATATCAGGACAACCAAGTGGTCCGCGGCGCGACGTATTGGTACAAGGTCGTCGCGATGGACATAACGGGCCAGGTCTCGATTCCATCAGCGCCGCAAGGCGGCACTCTTCCCTAGGAGAACGCGATGACTCACTTTAGAAAATCTCTGCTGATTTTCCTCGCCGCGTCTTGCCTGGCATCCGGTCAGCAATATGCCGAAAAGAATGGTTGGAGCTTCGTCAACTTTAACGTCGCTTCGCTGCCGTGGGACGTGTACCGTGAGTCGTATATCGGCATTCCGCCTACGAGAGACGTGGTCTCTGAGCCGTTTGACGTCTTGTTCTACGATCAGGTCTTCCTGGAGCAGTCCAAGACCGGCAACTGCTTCGGGATGGCGCTCATGAGTCTCATGATGCAAAAGAAGGGAGGGCACCTCGGTTTCTGCCTCCCGGTATCCCAGTACTCCGGCGACATTGGATCGCCTGCCATGGGTCCTTCAGAGCCGCTGCTGCAGCGAGCTATCACGATCATGCACGGACACCAGGTGAATCTACCGACGGTGCAATACATCCTCGACGTCTTTGCCAAGCACAAGAATCGTGACGGAGGCTATGCGTATACAACTTTCCAGAATGTGAAAGCTCAAAACGACCTCGCGGTAGTGATGCTGTACAAGACCATCAGTCCGGGAGGCGGCGGGCATGCTCTCATCGCGTATGACGCTGTCGATATGGGCGGGGGCAACAAACGCATTTTTGTCTACGATCCCAATCGATCCTGGGCTGACACGACGAAAAGAACCTGGTACACCAACGGGACGAATTATATCCAGATCAACAACTCGAGTTGGACTTTCCAGATGGATAGCGGAGAGGTGTGGACGGGCGATCCCGGTTCCGGTGGAAACATTTGGATCATGCCGGTCTCCGTCACGGGTCCCCACACACGGAATCCGGCATCGCTCGGCGTTTCGATCATCGGACGAATCCTCAACGAAATCGTGCTCGTCGGCGACTCGGCACAGGTGGAGCAAATTACGGACAGTCGCGGCAAACGCCTCTTCCGGCCCGGCACGCGCGAGTTGGATTCGGACCCTTCCACTGGATTGTTGAATATGGTGCCATGGCATCCGTCGGATCAAGCGGCGCCGGGTTCGCCATTTCCGTTCGTTCTTTTCGGGCTTTCTGACACTCCTGGCGCGCTCACCATCGAACTGAGCGCCCCTGACTCCGGATATGCACTCACGATGAACGGTGCCCGGGGACGCATTGCGATCAACGCCACCGGTGGGCGTGGGACTGACTCGATCACCATCACTCAACCCGGTTCGGCAGAACCCACAGTCGAAATCGCCAACGTCCGCGGAGCGTCTGCTTATCAGGTGGAATTCACCCATCGAGACATTGCCCGGCGCGAGGTGAGGCAATTGAAAGCATCGAACCTGCAAGTGGTGCAGGGCGGGCATGTCTCCTTATCTGCAGCGGCGAGTCACGATTCTCTCGCTATTGGAGGCGCCGATGATACACTCCGCTACGACCTTGAACTCCGCCTCGTAACTCCACAAGGCGTGCAGGCCGTAACGCGGCAGTCGGTACAGCAGGAACCCGGCATTTCGCAGTCGGTTCGCCCGAGAAACTGGTCCCGGCTTTCGCCCGACGAAATGCTGGAGACTACAACTCCGGCGCGGATTCCGCCGGTCGTACATCAACGTACTGTGCAATATCCACGGTGAGGCGCTATTTCATTGCCCGGGCTCCGACCATCCAGCAGGCGGCAGTAAACCTTACTTCAGTTCCTTTGACATAAGGATCGAAGGCTGCGCGGACGGTTTCTACGATCTGCCTGCGAGTACCTTCCTCGGTTTTGTAGAGAATCTGCCCAACGGGACCGAGCCGGGTCAGGTAAGGGATTAGCTCCTTCTCTTGAATTCGGCAGGTGACATCAATGGGCTGGATGTCGATACTGGTCCAACCACTCTCTTCCAGGATTGAGTGCACACGCAGACGATCTGCGAAGGCGAACTGGCCTGGAGCGTCTGGCCGGCGCACAGGAAGGTCGGGTAGTAGCGGCGCGGCGGCACGCTCGGCCGTAGTCATGAATGGATTCTCGGCAGCACTCCGCCAAGCGATCAACCGAAGTTTGCCGGACTCACTCGATGCGTTCCGGAGATTCGTGAAGGCAGCAGCAGGTTCATCGAAGAACATAACTCCGAAGCGTGAAATGAGCATGTCAACGCTACCCGGCTCGAAAGGGTGGTTCTGAGCGTTGGCGCAGATGAATCTGGCCTTCACTCCTTCCCGTTCGGCGCGAGCACGCGCGGCGGTGATCATCGGTTCGGAAATGTCGATTCCAGTGCAAAAGCTACCCGCTCCAAGTGAATGCGCGACGGCCAGGGTTGTGCCACCTGAGCCGCAGCCTACGTCGAGCACGCGCTTTCCTGGTGCAGCAGCAACGGCCTCGACCAGGAGGTTCTCGAGAGGCTTGAACATATGATCGAGGATCTCTTGCAATTCGACCCAGGCGTGTCCTGCGAGGCCGTTCCAAAGAGTCGCCTGGTCGTCCTTGGAAGGTTGACGTGCTTCCATTCTTTATCTCCTTTTACCTGCCTTCACGAGGCGGAACTTGTATTATGCAAGTTAAAGTCGACTTGAGGTCAAGTGAAAAATCCAGACATTACTGAAGTCGTGCAGCGATCGGGGGTTCCGGCCTCGACGTTACGATATTACGAGGAGAAAAAGCTAATCGCCTCAATTGGCAGGCGGGGACTGCGCCGAGTCTTTACGGTCGACGTGCTTGAGCGTCTGGCACTGATCGCGTTGGGGCGTGCCGCTGGCTTCTCGCTCGATGAGATTGCACTTATGTTCGCTCCCGACGGGCGTCCACGGATCGACCGGCAGATGCTAACTGATAAGGCGGAGGAGTTGGAGCAGACAATACGCAAGCTCAGCGCGATGCGCGACGGTTTGCGGCACGCTGCTGCCTGCCGGGCACCAAGCCATATGGAATGTCCGACGTTTCGGCGATTGATGAAGGCCGCCGCTGATGGTCTAAAACCGAGCCGCAAGCGAGCCCTAAGATAGAGATAGCGTGGGGTTCCGGAGAATTCGGCGTAATGAGTGTGACGGAGTCCTATGGACTCTCTGATCGCCGCCGCTGGGCGTGCACTTGCTGGTGGGGATCCGCTTCGCGCTTTGAAATATATCGCCCTCCGAGATGACGCGGCGGCACTCGCCCTTCGAGGTATAGCGATGGCTCAACTGGGCGATTTAGCTCGAGCCAAGGTTCTCCTGCGGCGTGCTGTGCGTGCCTTTGGCCCGACGGAGGCTGTCGCTCGAGCGCGCTGCGTTGTTGCCGACGCGGAGATTGCGCTTGCTTCGCGCGACTTGGGTTGGCCGGCGAAGGCGCTGGACGCGGCGCGAACGACGCTTGAAGAGCATGGCGACCCGGTGAACGCCGCGCACGCCCGGTATCTCGAAATAAGGCGACTTCTTCTCATCGGGAGGATCGACGAGGCGGAGCATAAGCTCTCGGAACTCACTCCGCCGTCGGTGTCTTTTCCGCCCGCGTTGAAGGTTGCGCACCAGCTGATCCTGGCCGGGGTCGCGATGCGACGGTTCCGTACGAAGATGACGCGCTCCGCACTCGCGCGGGCCGAACAACTCGCGCACGATGCAAGAATTCCGAGTCTGGCGGCGGAGGTTGAAAGTGCATTCCTCCTGCTGAACGCACCGGCTGCGCGCCTGGTAACAAGTGGGAAGGAACGACTTATTCTGCTCGATGAAGTAGAAGTCCTGCAGGCGTCGAACGCATTCGTCGTAGATGCCTGCCGCAACCTGTTGCGCGATACAAGTAAGGTGGTCTCGCTGGCCAAGCGTCCGGTGTTGTTTGCAATCGTACGCGCTCTAGGGGAAGCCTGGCCGGAAGATGTACCACGGGACACGCTCATCTCGCGAGCCTTCGGATCGAAGCGCGCGGATGACTCGCACCGCGCAAGACTGCGAGTCCAAGTCGGCCGACTTCGCACAATGCTGCGGACGCTGGCCGACATTACGGCCACGAAGCGGGGGTTTGTGCTAAGGCCGCTCCGCTCACGTAAGGTAATCGTACTGGCGCGTCCGGTGGAAGAGGTTCACGCGTCGATGCTTGCGTTTCTTGCCGATGGTGAAGCTTGGTCGAGCTCAGCCTTAGCCATCGCCCTCGGAACAAGCCAGCGTTCGGTGCAGAGAGCGCTCGATTCACTTGCTGCCGAGGGCAAGGTCCAGTCGTTTGGTCGAGGTCGAGCTCGCCGGTGGATAATCCCGCCCTTACCGGGATTCACGACCGTCTTGTCACTTCCCGTTCCGCTTCCGATTTACTAAGGTGAAAGCATGAATCGATCCAACGCCGACATTGTCCGTGTGCATGGGCCCTTCTCGGGGGTGGACAACGTTCATGGAGTCACTTATGACGGTAAGGATGTCTGGTTTGCCGTCGGAGACAAGTTGAACGCCCTCGATCCTGCGAGCGGAAAAACGGTTCGTTCAATTGATATTGCTGCGGACGCAGGCACAGCCTTCGATGGCGAGCATTTATTTCAACTCGCCGGCGACCGCATTCAAAAGATCGATCCCAAAACTGGCCGTGTCCTTTCGAGCATTCCGGCGCCGGGCGGCGGCGGTGACTCGGGGCTAACGTGGGCCGAAGGAACTCTCTGGGTAGGGCAGTATCAGAACCGTAGAATTCATCAAATCGATCCGGAAACAGGAGAGATTCTTCGCACCATCGAGTCGAGCCGATTCGTCACCGGGGTCACGTGGGCAGATGGAGAGTTGTGGCATGGCACTTGGGAGGATGATGAGAGCGAATTGAGGCGAGTGGACCCGCGAACCGGAGAAGTGCTCGAGATCGTCGATTTGCCGCTCGGCGTCATGGTTTCAGGCCTGGAGTCTGACGGCGGCGAGCAGTTCTTCTGCGGCGGAGGTAAGAGCGGAGTGATAAGGACGGTCCGCCGGCCAAAGCGAGACGATGTTGCCCTGGACAATTCGGTCAACTCAGAAAGCGAGTAGTCGAAATTTGGCCAGTGTGTATCTTCCGGACGACGACTGCAATTCATACTCATTAAGCAATGGGAATTCTAACTCTGCAGGCATCGCAGCGTTGAACTGATGGACGACGAGGAGGAGCGGCGATCAACTCGAAGCATTGACAACGGCGAGGCCAAGGCTGGGTAGCGTCAAGGGGCAGCATTCTTGGAAGGTCTGCCCATCGCTGTAGGGCTAATCGCTTTGGCTAAACGTTGCAGGACTCACATGTGGAGTGCAGACGTGCGGAACAAAGAAGCACTTTCTTAATCGTTGCAACAAGAAACGTCCCGCCCAATTGATCTGTAAACGAAATGTGAAACCCGCCCTTTCTATTGTTCATCTATCGCTGGAACGAGCATGCATCATGGTCAATGAAAGCAACAAAATTACACCGTTGTATTCTAAGCGGATTAATATGAACAACGACCGGGACGTTATTTACTGGACGGGAAGGTTTGGCTGTACTTCGGAGGAACTCCGTGCGGCGGTAGACAAGGTTGGTGAGGTCGCCAGTGAGGTAAGTGCGGAATTGAAGAAGAAAAGAAATCGACGAAAATCTTGATTTGTTTCCTGTTAATGAATAATCAAAGCTGCTGCCTGAACCGTGAAAATATCGAAGTAGGAAACCTACCATAATCGTTGCGCAAAATTGCAGTACAGGAGAACGACGATCCTCTTTTGTCTTAGAAAGTGGTGGGCTGGCAGCAAGCCCTGATCCACCGCTATTATGGTGACAGAGGCGGCTTATGCGTGTCACTGGATCTATCTTCGCCTTCGTAACTTTGTTTGGCTTTCCGGCATGGGCCGATACGCCAACATTCTCGAAAGATATCGCGCCCATTCTTTTTAAACACTGCACCAGTTGCCACCACGCGAACGACATCGCGCCAATGCCGCTGATGACGTATAAAGAAGTGCGGCCCTGGGCGACCTCGATGAAAGAGGCGGTGGTCCAGCGGAAGATGCCGCCATGGATGGCTGATCCCCATACCGGCAAATGGTCTAACAACCCGAGCCTGACAGACGCCGAGATCGGGACGATCCGAGCTTGGGTAGACAGCGGTAAGCCCGAGGGAAACCCGAAAGATCTGCCGACGGCTCCTGTGTTCACGGAAGGCTGGCGTGCCGGTAAGCCCGACGCGGTTGTTACGATTCCGAAATTCAGGCTCGAGGGTAGTGGACCGGACGAGTACAGCTACATCACGGTTCCAACCAACTTCACGGAGGATCGATGGGTGATTTCCGCCGAACTGCGGCCAGGAAATCGTAAGATCGTCCATCACGCGCACGTGTTTGTGATCGAAGACGAAAAGCCGAAGGCTGCCGGAGCCCAGGCGGATCCGGCGAAAGAATACGCGAAGTGGCTACAAGTGAAGGAGGGGACGCTCACGTTTATCCGGCCGGACGCTCCGATCATCAACGACGGCTGCGCTCAAGACGATAACGGTGTCTTTCCGGGCTCGCACCAGAGCGATCTTGGCAGTCTCATCAGCTCATACCTCCCCGGCCGAGCCCCTGATGTGTACCCGGAAGGTACTGCACGACTGATCAAAGCTGGGTCGAAGCTGAATTTCCAGATTCATTACTCGAGAGTGGCAGGAAAGACGGAATTCGACGAGACGAGTGTGGGCCTTGTTTTCGCTAAGGAGCCTCCCAGACAGGTAGCACGCCGCATCGACCTGTCGAACCACATGTTCTCGATTCCAGCGAATGCGTCGAATCACGAAGTGAGCGAATGTCACACTTTTTCAAAGGACATGTACATTACGAGCCTGACGCCGCATATGCATCTTCGAGGGAAGTCAATGAAGATCGACGTCACTTATCCGGATGGCCGAATGGAAACTTTGCTAAATGTGCCGAATTACAGCTTCAACTGGCAAATCACTTATCGGGCCGCAGATCCGCTTTTCATTCCTAAAGGGAGCAGGCTGAAGATCACGGCGCACTTCGATAACTCACCAAACAACCGCTTGAATCCCGATCCAACAAAGAACATTCGATGGGGAGCAGCAAGCGAGACCGAGATGATGGACGGATGGGTGGAGTACGTAGACGCTCCGTCCTCGGGATCATTGCGCAGTGGACTGCGGGGACGGTAGGGGCACCGTTCTGAGCTGCTTCCAGCCAGGTCCATGCCCCTATTGCGTCATCAGCCGAATCAGAATGACAGGCGCAGAGCCAATTGCATGACTCGCGGCCGGTCAGCACTTTGCAAAGTGGCGAAGGTTGGGCTCACAACGTTCAAGTCGGGCGGAAAGAACTTCACGTTGTTAAAGGCGTTGAAGGCTTCGGCGCGGAACTGAAGCCGTATATTCTCGCGAATCTGGAAGTTCTTGAATACCGAGAGATCGGTGTTCCACCAAGACGGCGAGGTGATAATGTCCCGGCCCGAGGTGCCGAACTTCAACGGTTTCGTTGCCGTGAACGCGGCAGGATTAAACCAGAACCTGCCCGGATTGGCACCACCGAAGTCCTCGCCTGGCGTGATGCCATTGAAGGTCGATCCCACGGCAATGCCGGTGGCATCCGCACGCTGGGTCACATACGAGATTCCGGTGAGGTTTGGAGCGGTCACACTTCGTTGCACACCGGTTTGCCAGGAGGGAATCGCGTTCAACTGCCAGCCGCCGACGACAAGATCCGCCGCGCGTCCGATGCCGCTGAGGAATTGCTTGTCGCGACCAAAGGGCAGCTCATACAGCACGCTCGTCACCCAGCGATGACGAATGTCGAAGTCGGAGGCGCCTTTGTCTAATTGGAAGTTCGCGGGGTTGAGATTCGGCGAACCAAAAGAGCCAGCAGAATCATTGTCGATCGACTTTGCCCACGTATGAGCCATGAGTATCTGGAGCCCATTGGCATAACGTCTCTCGAGTTTCAGATTGAGTCCGTTAAAGTTTGACCATCCGGAAAGCGAAGAGTAGAGCATCTGGTTTAACTGCGGATACCTGGTGGCCACTCCCGGCGTGACGTCATACAACACCCCAGGCGTGACATTCGAGTAGGCGTTATAGCGCTTTGACAGGCGGCGGCCGTGGGATCCCGCATACGCGACTTCGAGCAGCCAGTTCGTCCGGAAGCTCCGCTGTATCGAAGCGGTCCACATGTACACGCGCGGCTTGCGGCCGTCGATTTCCTCAACGAAGAGGTTAGTCCCCGCGGGAGTAACGTAGTTCGCGTCGACGGGCGGCACGACGACGACGGGAAGCGTGTTCTTGCCGAATTGATAATCCGGTACGCCACGGCCGGTGAAGTTGAAGTTCTGCTGCGTAAAGATTGGGGGTCCGTTGGTAATGAACTGCGTCTCGTTCATCTGGGTCTGATCGTAGTAGATGCCGATGCCGCCACGGAACACAAAGCTCGAAGCCCAAGCGGGGTTATACGCCAAGCCCAGTCGTGGAGCGAAGTTTTTGTAGTCGGGTTTGACGATGGAAGGACGGATCTGGCCCAGGCTAGGGAACAGTTGTTTTCCGGTGTTGAAGTCGAAGCCATAGACGTGGTTCAGTTCCTGGTCGATGGGCTTAGGTGGACCGACGTACTCATAGCGAAGGCCGTAGTTGAGGGTGAGTTCGCGATTGATTTTCCAGTCGTCCTGGACAAATAGATTGTGGGTCCAGAAGGTGAAGTGAGTGGCGGATGTTCCGACAGCGCCGCTCATGTTAGTCGGGTATCCGAGGAGGAAGTCGGCGACACCGCTGCCTGTACCGGAAACCGGATTGCCGGTGGCGGTGTCAACGGCAGCCGTGTAGCTGGCGTTAAATGTAAAGCTGCCACGCGGTCCGTTATCGCTGTCGAGGAGGAAGCGGCTCTGACGAATGTCATAGCCGGCCTTGATCGTATGCCCTCCGCGAATCCAGGTGATGTCATCGGTGAGCTGGTAGTTGTGCAACACGTTTCCCTGGGTGAGGCCATTGCTGCCAATGCCGCTATAGCCCTGCCAGCCTACGTTGGGAACGCCCCAGTTTAGCGGCGCAGTGGAGACGCCGGTGATCCCTATAGCCTGCGCGATGTTCTTGTCAACGGTCACCTGTTTTCCGAACAAGCTCATATAGGCATACGAAGCGCGAGCTACGTTGACGATCGCCGGAGAAAGGGACGATGTGAGCTGAGCGACGACCGAGCGGCCTTCTGTATCGACCAGCGAGCCTCCGAAGGGGACCAGTGAGGCCGGTGACAATGGGGCTTTTTCCCAGCTATAGCGTGCGAAGAGGGAGTTCTTACTACTGATGAGCCAATCGCCGCGGATGTTGAACTGATCGTCGTCGAGGCTTTGCACTGGTGTGCCGGTGAGGTTCGCGCCGTTGACGACGGGACTATTGGTGACGGGGATATACGGGAAGAAGTTTTTGGAGACGGCGTTGATGCGGTCGAGCGGAATCCGATTGCCGGCGAATGGCTTCCTGGTATTCGTCGCAGGGTCAAAAGTCAGCGGATCATAAATCGTGGGCAGACCGCTGAAGTCGCCTGTGAGCAACTGCTGCGTGGGGTAGATGCCCCGCTGAATGACGCCGAGGCGCTGCCGGAAGCTTTCGAAATTCCCAAACAGAAAGATCGTATCGCGTTTGACGAAGCCGCCCAGGGAGGCGCCGTACTGATTGCGCTTGAACGGTTCCGTTTGCGAGGAGAAAAAATTGCGGGCATCCATGGCGTCGTTGCGGAGGAATTCGAACAATGATCCGTGGAAGGTATTAGAGCCGCTGCGGCTAGCAACGTTGATGATACCCGGCGAATTTCCGAACTCCGCTTGGAAGAAGTTCCGTTGAATCTTAAATTCCTGCACCGCATCGAGTGAGGGTGTAATGGAGCTGTCGCCGATGCGAGGGTTTCGCATTTCGACGCCATCGTATAGGTAGCTCGTTGAACTCTCGCGCTGGCCTCCTACGAGCAAACTTCGATCGGAGCGCTGGGTGGTTGAAGCGATGAAACTTGCCGGTCCTGTACCGGCGGGGAGTTGTGGCATGACGCCGGGAGACAGGGATCCAAGCGTTAGGTAGTTGCGACCGTTTAGCGGAAGGTCGGTGAGGGTTTTTTGAGTAATCACCTGACTTAGGGACGACGTCTCCTGCTCTAACAATGGTGTAGCTGCTGTAACCGTTAGTTGTTCGGTTACCTGGCCCACATGAAGCGAAATATTCAAGACGGCGCGCTCGGCGATATTCAGGGACAACTCCTGGACAACAGCCACCTGGAACCCGGAAGCGGTCACATTGACGCGATACGTACCGGGGCTGAGCTGGGGGATGACATATTCGCCTGCGTCATTAGTGGTGGATTCACGCTGCTGGCCGGTGGCGGTTAGGGTGGCGACAACCTTTGCATTCGGCACCACAGAGCCGGTCTCATCCTTTACTACACCGGCGATGACAGATGTGTTGACCTGTGCGTTGAGTGTTGCTGAGAACAACACCATGCAGGAAAGAATCTGGAATTGTCGAAGCATGGACAATACTCCTTTTTTCGGGGCGCGAGCCGATCCACCGGATTGCAGTATGGAAATCCACGGAATCTCGGCCTCTGGCCGCTGAACGATTTCACGTTCGACGCCCTGGCATTCGATTTGTTACAGATTTCGTGCGATGTGATGCGATTCACGAGTTGGGCACGGGCTTAAGCACCAGATCGTGATCGAGCCGTCTGAAAAGCTTTACGGCTGTGCGGGACAGCGCCGGGCGTGATCAAAGTATGCGTATTCGCCGGCATAAGATACGGAAAGTTCAGAGCAGTAGGACTCGGCTCTTGTTCGGATGGGACGGTGACTGGTCTTCAGCCGGCGTCCTTTCGGTGGGTTGCTCAAGGCTTCATAGAGAACGCGCCCGTCGAGGGACGGCGGCAAAGGAACTCCTTGGAGAGCGAGCAACGTTGGTGTAATATCCTGATTGCCCGCCGGCACATCGACTGTCTTGCCTTGTACGAAATCCGGACCCGCCATCAGGAGCGTCGAGTGCGTGACGTAGGGATTCAAGCCGCCGTGGCCGTTGTGTGCAGCCCGCGGATTCGCAACTGCGCTTCCCGGAGTCCACTGGGTGCCGGGGACACCGAAGGCATTTTGTCCGTCGTCCCATCGATAAGTGATGATGATGTCTGGCCCGCGCGTGGATAGACATTGACCCACGAGTTCCAAAGCGAAGGTGCCTGGCACAAACCCCAAGGTGGCTCCAGGAGAGCAACGCACGGTCCCGTTCTCGGGCCGGGTGGACGCGACAAAGATCGCATTCGTGTCGGCGATTGCCTGAAATTTCGAAGCAACGAGTGCGATCTTCTCAGGATCGTGGTCCTTCACATACAACAGCGTCGCGCCGCCCTCGATGTCGGGGACCACGTCCCCTGGTGTTAACTTGGGGTCGCGCAAGGGTGACATCAAGTCGGCTGCGGGCTCATAGTCGAAACCGTGATCGCACGTGACAATGATGTCGGTCTTCTCTTCCAGCTTTAGCTCCCGGAGACGTGCAAGGAGCAACCCGATTTGCCGGTCCACCAGACGTAAGGCAGCAAGAGCTTCAGGTGAGCCCACACCAAACTTGTGTTGAGCACTGTCCGTGCGACCCATCCAATCAATCACCACCTGCGGCCTGAGAGTGTCGAGGACGTAATCTCTCAAAACGCGCTCAGTCCAAATCATCGTCTGATCGCCCTCGTCAGCTGCGACTTGACCATAGCGGCTGAGAATCGCGGTGTTTAGCTCATCCGGAAACGCCACGCGCGAACCATTCTCAAACCCGGGATTGATAAGGGACCCTTGCCCGTAGGGCGCGGTCGGATTTAGCAGGAGCGCATTCCCCGTGGACCCCGAACTGATGGCGACGTAGCGAAGTCCGGCTGTCTTGAGATATTCCTCCAATGATTTCGGCGACACAATTCGCCCGCCATTCACTTTGCCGAGACTGAGCAGGTTGCGATAATCGCCATTACTGACCGGCTTGCCCGACACTGTGGGAAGGTAGAGAGCGTTGCTGACGATTCCGTGCTGTGCTGGTAGGGTGCCAGTCGAAATGCTGGCCGTGTTGACCCGCGTCACGGTGGGGAAAACCGAATGCGCTTGCGTATACCAAACCCCAGCACTCTTGAGCTTCATTAGATTCGGCGTAACTTCAGGGGTTATGGAATCTGGACGTAGCCCGTCAATCACCAGGACTATGATGAGCGCAGGCCGATTCTGAGTTTTCGCCGATACCAGAGAAAGAGCGAGACACAACCAGCTCAGCGAAATGAGGACGATGTGTTTCACAGTCAATCCGAGGCTGCACGGCGGCGGCGTTGCAGCGCGGGTCTATTGTCTCACGATGCCACTAGGAAGGACGCATGATCCTTCATGGCGCCGACGGCCGGATTCCCTCAATATTCAGATGGATCCGATAAAGCGCCGATTGCGCGCACAGGTATAACGTCTTTCCGTCTTCGCCGCCCCAGTTGAAATTATGCGCGTGCATCGGAGCGACGATGGTGCCCAAGTGACGCCCGTCTGCGGAAAGAATCCAAATCCCGCCTGGCCCGGAGACGTACAGGTTACCGGCCCGGTCTACTTTTATCCCGTCCAAAGCATCTTCTCCGGGCGCGTCGGTCATGTCGAAGAACACGCTGCCGTTGGACAACGAAGCATCGGCACTGACTTCGTAGCGCATCACCACTTTCCTTTTGTCTTCCCAGTTGGTCACGTAAAGATATTTCTCGTTCGGTGAGAACGCGATGCCGTTTGGTCCTCTTAGGTCTGTACTGACGAGTTGAAGCTTTCCGTCACGCAACGAAAACACACCGCTGAAGGGAAGTTCTTTGCGGGGATCGTCGAAGAACTTAGGAAGTCCGAAAGGCGGATCTGTAAAGAAGAGCGTTCCATCGGACCGGTAAACAAGATCGTTGGGACTATTCAGGCGCTTGCCCTCGTATCGGTCGGCCAAAACCGTGTTCGTTCCGTCTTTCTCGATCCGTGTCACTCGACGGTTCCCGTGCTCATCGATCGTCAAACGCCCTTGCGGGTCGAGCGTCAGACCGTTGGATCCGGGTTGTCCGTACTCGGCGATGTCCGCTCCAGCATATCCGCTAGGGCTGCGAAACACTGACAGCTCTTCATCCGGACGGTACTTGTAAATCGTGTTTGAGTTTGGATCACTGAACAGCAGGTAACCGCCTTCGCGTATCCAAATGGGTCCTTCCGTAAATTGAAAGCCTTCCGCGATCTTGAAGATCTTGGCATTCACCGGTACAATCCTGTCGATTGCCGGATCCTTGCGAATCACCTCGACGTTGACTTCACTGGGCGTAATCGCGACTGGCCCTGAAGTTTCGCGATAGAACGACAAGCGGGCGTAGCGCATGAAGATGTAATTTGTTGTGGGGTTAGAAATTGGACCATTGACCCCGAAGATGGCCAACTGGATCTTCTGCCCCGGCTTGACCCCGCGACCAATCGTAAGCCGGTTCGGCACATTCCAACCGGCAATCACCGATCCACCTGATTGTCCTTGATGACGCGTCAATTCTCCATTCACCCAGATTTCTGCATAGTCATCGAGCGACGTCTCGAATACGACACGCGATCCCGTTGGATCGAACCCGCCGATGGAGGGAGGTATCGTGATCGCGATTCGGTACCAGTTGAAACAGAGGCGGCCAGTCGACCGGCGTTGGTCGAGCGTATCCGGCGAAATGGCTTCCCAGGTTGAATCGTCGAACGCCAGCCCACCTGCGTGAGGCGTGAAGTCGTACGTTTCATTGGGTGATTCTCCCGGTTGACCGTCTACTCCCGGCGCTCGAAAAACCGCTCCTACGATCTTTGTGTCGCTGTAACGCCACTGGCCTTTAACTTGTGCAACGCCTTCCTTGCTTCCGAGGTCGATTGTGGCTGCCGCTTTCTGTTCTTTTGAGATGCCGGCGTTCAGTGCTTCGACAATGAGCAGCGCAGTGACGATGATTTTGCGGTTCATGTCTATCTCGCTTTCACGACGTAATAGAGAAACGGATTGGAGACTTCCTGGAATTGGTGCGGAACGCCGGCGGGCACGATGATAACGTCGCCTTTGCCAAGTTGGCGGCTCTCGCCGCCCTCAATGTTCGATCCACGGATCTCGTCTGCTGCGATGTTCTTCGTGTCCACTGCCTTGCCGCCTGTAACGAAGGTAGCCGTTCCCTCGAGGACATAGATGATATCCGCGTCATTTGTGTGGATCTCGGCCATCCCGGACTTCTCGCGGCGGCTCGCGTGCACCATGTACTTGTCGCTCCCGTTGAAGAGCACCGCTCCCTTGGCAAAGGCCGAGGTTACGTCGTCGCTTTTGAAGTAGGTGACCTCTGCCGGCATGGAACTGAGTACCGCGGCGCCTGTCATCGCGAGATGCTCATCCTGTTGCGCACTTGCGGCTCCGCTAACGCCGACAGCGCCAACCATTCGACCTTCGGCGATGATCGGCACCCCGCCTTGAAGTGGTGTGAAGTCGTTGAGCGCAACCATGGCGGTCCGGCCTTTGCCGATCACGTCTTCAAAGAATTTCGTCGGCTTGTTGAACAAAGCGGCGGTGCGTGCCTTGCCGATCGAAATATTGGCGCCTGCGGCAAATGAGCCGTCGATTCGCTCAAGTGCCATGAGGTTGCCGCCATCGTCGACGACGGCTATCACTCCGCCTTCGCTATTCTTATGGGCCTCTGCGACGGCCGCGGCGATGACTCTACGAGCGCCATCGAGTGTGAGTGTTTTTCGGTCCGCGATCTGTGCGCTCACTGTTGACGTGAACAATGCCGCACTCAAAATTGGAACAATTGTCAGCCGTGTCATTTTTCTATCTCCTGTACCTGTTCGGTTCGGCAATAGAATGAAGTCGGCGGTTCCCTTTATTCCGTACAAATGAAGAGCGCCCGGAGCCTCAGAGGCTACCGGGCGCAGGTTGAAACAGTGAGTCCTAGAATTCAGGACTGCAGAGTTGTTTCCAGGCGACTACTCCCCGCTCTGCTGCATGAGCTTCGCCACCACGCCGGTCCAACCCGTCTGGTGACTGGCGCCTACTCCAGAACCGTCGTCGCCGTGGAAGTATTCGTAGAACAATACGAGCTCATTCCAGTTCGGATCTGACGCATACCGCTCCTCGGCGCCATGGACGGGCCGTCGCCCATTCTCGTCGCGGAGGAACGTGCGGGTCATGCGCCGCGATAGTTCCTCCGCCACTTCCCACAGTGTGAGGTATGTTCCCGAACCAGTCGGGCACTCCACCTTGAAATCATCCCCGAGATAATGATGGAACTTCTGCAGTGACTCGATCAACAGATAGTTCACCGGAAACCAGATAGGTCCGCGCCAGTTGGAGTTGCCGCCGAAAAGGCCCGTGCTCGACTCTGCCGGCTCGTACGCCACACGGTACTCCATTCCATCGATAGGGAGAATGTATGGATTGTCCCGATGCGCCTGCGACAAAGCGCGAATGCCGTAGGGCGAGAGAAATTCCTTCTCATCCAACATGATCTTGAGCACCCGTCGAAGTTGATCTGCGGAGACGATGGACAACAGCCTGCGAGATCCGCTGCCCGGTTCCTCCATGCAGGCGACGTTTGCTGTAAGATCCTCGCGGTTCTCTACAAACCACTCGAGGCGCCGCTTGAAACCGCCTAACTTCTCGATCAACTTGGGCTCCAATGTTTCTACCGCATAAAGCGGAATCAGGCCCACCATGGAGCGAATCTTCAACGGCAAGTGACTGCCCTCCGGGGTGTGCAGGACATCGTAGAAAAAGCCGTCCTCCTCGTTCCACATGCCTACACCGTCGTCGCCGAGATGATTGATGGCGTTCGCGATGTGCAGAAAGTGTTCCCAGAACTTGCTGGCTACATCCTCATAAGCGGGATCTTCCTTGGCGAGTTCCAACGCGATCGCCAAGAGATTGAGACAGTACATCGCCATCCAACCGGTCCCGTCCGCCTGTTCCAAATGGCCGCCGGTGGGGAGCGGAGCGCTGCGGTCGAATACGCCGATGTTATCGAGGCCTAGAAAGCCGCCCTGGAAGACATTGCGTCCCTCCGCGTCCTTGCGGTTCACCCACCACGTAAAGTTCAGCATCAGCTTGTGGAAGATCTTCTGAAGGAAGCTGCGATCGCCGATGCCGGTCCTGCGCTTTTCGATCTTGTACACGCGTAGCGCCGACCATGCATGCACAGGAGGATTTACGTCACCAAACGCCCATTCATAGGCGGGTAACTGCCCGTTGGGATGCATATACCATTCTCGTGTCATCAGAGTGAGCTGATCCTTTGCGAATTCCGGATCCACGAGTGCCAACGGAACACAATGAAACGCGAGATCCCAGGCGGCGTACCACGGGTATTCCCACTTATCGGGCATCGAAATGACATCCGCATTGTAGAGATGCCCCCATTCATGATTTCTGCCGCTTCTGCGCGAGCCGGGGGGTGGAGGCTGAGCGGAGTCACCCTGGAGCCAATCGCGCACCACGTAGTGGTAAAACTGCTTGGACCATAACAATCCGGCAAACGACTGCCGCATGACATTCTTGGCGTCATCCGAAAGATGCTGCGGAATCACGGTCGCATAGAATTCATTCGCCTCCCTCAGGCGTTCACGAAAGATCTCTTCAAAACCCGTGCCAAGGGGTTCTGCTGAAACGACGTCCGTCAACCTCAACCGTAGGGTGGCTGTGTCTCCGGCAGGAATCAACAGGCGATGATGCAGTGCGGCCTTTGTTCCTACCTGTTGCGGGTTAACGGCGTTCCGATCGCCATGAACGACGAAGTTATTGATACCGTCTTTCGCAAATTGCCGCTCACCGTAACCGTACAGCCGCTGCCCATTCGTGTTGTTTTCCGTGAACAAAACTTCGGGTGTGCCTTCCGACACCAGCGTCCGGCGGCCGTACTGAGGATCGTCCAACTCAATGCAGGTGGAACAGGCGCGGCGTAGTGCCGGCTTCTCAGCCCCACCGCCCCAGGACCATGTATTTCGGAACCAGATCGTTGGTAAGAGATGCAACTCGGCTGCTTCCGGCCCACGATTTGCCGCAGTGATGCGGATTAAAATATCGTCGGTGGAGGCTTTGGCGTATTCGACAGTCACATCAAAATAGCGATTGTCATCAAAGACACCTGTATCCAGCAGTTCAAACTCACGATTACCTCGTCCACGGTTCCGGTTCTCGTCGATCAGCTGCTGATATGGAAACGCGGCATGCGGGTATTTGTACAGGATCTTCATGTAAGAATGCGTCGGAGTGCTGTCGAGGTAGTAGTAGAGCTCCTTCACATCCTCGCCGTGATTGCCTTCGTTTCCGGTAAGGCCGAACATCCTCTCCTTGAGGATGGGATCCTGACCATTCCAAAGGGAGAGTGCAAAACAGATTTTCTGGTGGCGGTCACAGATGCCAGCGATGCCGTCTTCGTTCCAACGGTATGCCTTCGAGCGGGCGTGATCGTGTGGGACGGCTTCCCAGGCCGTGCCTCCTGGAGTGTAGTCTTCACGGACGGTCCCCCAGGCGCGCTCACTCAAGTAGGGTCCCCAACGTTTCCAGTGGGATTTGCGGTCGCGCGATTCGCGTAGACGCTGTTCTTCGGCGGTCATGGTTAGCTCCTGTTGTTTGGACACACGAAGCCCGTTTACCTCGGAGTGAGGAATTTTTGACTTCCTGTTCTTTTGTGGTTTTTTGGAGCGTGCCGGAAGGACCGGTCAGCGCGTCCACTGGTATAGACCTGAGGTAGACGCGCTTATTCCCGGATTTGTAGAAGGCAGTGCGACTGAAATCTAGGATTCCAGCCGCACCAAAAACTGCTGAACGGGCTGGGCCAGGGTGGCCACTACCTGATTGTTGAGGTAATCGGGCAGGTCAGATACAAAGTACACGAGATACTGATTTGTTTGATAACCATCAATCCTGAATCGCTGGATGGTTGAGTTATAGACGGGGAGACCGGGGCTCGACAGTGCTGGAGCGAGCTCAGAGGAGTCGAAATTTTCGCCGGGCTGCCGGAGTGCAATCACAATCGAGCTGAGGTGCTGGCCATCCACAAAAGTGATGTGAACGAATTTGCGCTGATGATAAGAGCACCGATGGGCCATCACGAGTTTCTGACCAGCCGGGATGTGCTGACGAACGATGTCTACGAGACCAAGATACTCAGGTCCCATATCGGCGGCGATCGTCTCGGGCGGCGGGGGCGCCGTAGGGTATTTTCGGAAGACCGCGCAATGTACATGATCGCCCAATCCGACTCGCATTATGCCGCTCACCTGAGCCGAGATCTTGGCGAGATAGCCTTCACGGGATGCGGCCGTCATGCGCAGATGACCAAGTTGATAGGCCACCGCGCCCCCGACGGTTAAAGCGAGCATCGCAGCGACGGCCATCGTCCAACGGGGCCAGGTCCGAGACGGAGAAGCCGGCACTGGATGGTCGAGCGACTGCGAAATCCGCTCTCGCAGATCAGCCGGGACGGTCACCCCGCGGACAACCGAACGCAGGCGGTCACGACCGCTGTACGAGCGGCGAGTTCGTTCGTGCAGGCTTCGCACTGCTCGATGTGGCGGGTGAACTCGTCGCCCGCGCCGGACTTGAAATCGTAGTTGAGGTAGTCATCCATTTTCTCAATCACGGGTCCGCAGTTTTGTTCGAATGTCGATGTCGGTTTCATGCTGATTGTTCCTTGCTTTTTGACCGGAGAATGCCATATGACTCGGCAACGGCCGAGAGTTGGTCGCGTAACGCCTTGCGGCCCCGGCTTAATCGGGACATAACCGTCCCGATCGGAATGTTGAGTATATCGGCCACTTCCTTGTAAGCGAACTCTTCCACGTCGACGAGCAGCACGACAGACCTGAAGTCCTCGGGGATCCGATCAAGGGCCGCGAGAATTTCAGCGTCCGAAAGCTTGTCGGGCAATGAGGTCTTGGCAATCAGGTTCGCCTCAATGAATTCTTCGGTCTGTTTCAGGAGCGGAAACCGGAAAATCCGGCGCCGTTGATGATTGACGCAATGAAACAGAATTTTGAAGAGCCATGCCCGGCAATTGGTGCCAGGCTCAAAGCGGTCGAATGATTTCCAAGCCTGGAGGAACGCCTCCTGAACCGCATCTTCTGCCCGGCCGCGCTCGCCTGTAAGCCGGCACGCGGTACGGAAAAGGTCGTTCATGTGAGGCATGGCCTCGGCGTCAAACCGCTCGCGGGGCGCTTTGGCGGCGGACAAGATCGCAACTACTTCGCCTTGGCGGGGAGCCGACTTGACGCCTTGGGATTCGTTTGAATCGCGGGACGAAAGATCGTCCATCCAATTCTCCAGTGATCCAGAGGGCGTCATACAGAGCCTAAATGCCCGCGCCTGGTTCGATTATTCCCAAATTCTACACTTGGCACGCACTAGCTACCAAGAAAAATCGGGTCCGGTCCATTCTTGGGCCGAACCCGTTGATAATTCGGAGGATTAGAGGTCCATCTGTTACTTTACGGGAGCAGGAAAACTGGTTTCACCGAGTAGGACTTCGGCAAAGGCGCAATAGACCTGGACCTTAGCGATGTCCTGGACATATGAGGGCACGTTCACCTGCCGCTTTTCGCCGCCTTTGATCTTGAAGGCTTCGAGCGTATAGATATTGCCTCTTGAGTCGACCACACGCCACGTCGGAGCCGGTGTGTCCGGCACTTTGAAGTCCGAGGACACGCGCAGAATGCTTTTGCCGTTCTCATAGAGGTGGGTAACGGTGCCGGTGTTGGCCTTGGGACCTTGAAATTGGGCCGACATGTGGGGTCCCATGTCGGATCCGAGGGCCACGCTGGCCGCTAAGCCGGCAATCAGGGAGAGAATAGACAGACTTCGGGTAATGCTTTTCATAATGGTTAGCTCCTTTTAGCTAAATTGGGGTTAGTTTTCCGCGATCTGAACGGCGTGACCGTCGGGATCGCGAACAATAAATGAGCGTCGAAAGCCGGCACCAGAGTCCGAAGATTCAACGACTCCGGAAGACACAAATACGGAACGGGACTTCGCAAGGCCGGCGGCTATCTCATTCGCCGAGACAGTGGCAAGCCGTGTTTGCCAGTGGACGAGATCGTTCAGCTTCTCATCCGCTGGATAAGGACGTCCGTCACGGGGTGAGAGGTATTCGAGAAACTCAATTCCCGGACCGATTGCGCCACGGACGGCTGTAATTCTGAGCCGGGCGCCAAAAACATTGTTCAAGCGTTCCTGCTCGACTCCATAGTTCTCACTTTCGCCGGCCACTTCAAGGCCGAGCGTATCGCGATAGAACCGCAGACTAGCTGCCGTGTTTGATATGACGATGGCGGTATGGTCTATTCCCAGAAACAGGCGTCCTCCAGCATCGTGCCATTTCGGATTTCCCTTACCTTCGGGGAATGAGAGAATTTCGAGAGGGTGGCCATCCGGATCCTGAAAATAGAAGGCACGAATACCGCCGGCGTTGGGATTCCAATCGGGAAGGCGCTGCGGTCCGGGGGAGGAGTGCCGGACTTTGAAGGCACGCAGGTGGGCATAAGCGCGGTCCATGTCGCTGACGATCAGGGCGACATGCTGAAACCAGCGGTCGTTGCTTCGCATCTCCGCAGGCGCTGGACGTCCACGGGGAGCGAGGTACTCGGTGAGCTCGATGTATTCTTCGCCGAGGCGCAAACGTGCCGTTCGACGGAGGACGCCGAAGATTCCATCCAGGTGCTCCGCGCGGTCTCCACTGGCCTCGGTCTCGGCAACTTTCTTGAAGGTCAGCACTTCGGTATAAAACTCGACGGAGCGGTCGAGATCAGAGACCGTCAGGCCTACGCTATCGACCCCGCGCACACCGGCATTGGCCGCGAGCGACGCCGCGGCAAGGAGAAGGGCCAGGCGACGCATCACATGATCCTTTCAGTAATTCGGTCGCCCACGCGTAACGCGTTGGCCATGATGGTAAGGGCCGGATTGACGGCTCCGCTCGAGCAGAAGAAGCTCCCGTCGACGACGTAAAGGTTGTCCAGGTCGTGGGCCTTGCAATTCACGTCGAGCGCGGAGGTTGCAGGATCGTTCCCGAAGCGGATGGTACCGGTTTGATGGGCCACGCCGGCGAGCGGAATGCGATCACCGACGAAGGCATTTAACGGAATCAAGTGGTCGTGACAGTCCGCCTGCTTCACCAATTCCTTCAGTTTGGCGAGCAGACGCTGGTGACCCTCTAGATTGTTGGGAACGTAGGAAAGCATGACGCCGCCGTCACGATTGAGGGAGACGCGGTTGTTGGGGTCCGGCAGGTCTTCCGAGGTGATCCAGAAATCGAGCGAATGCCTGGCCATTATCTCCAAGGTCATACCGGGTACGATAGCGGGCGCACCGGCAGAAAACATATTCGCGTCGAACTTGCCTACGAAAGAGATGTGCCCCATTGGGTAATCGAAGCCCGGTGCGCCGAAGTAAAAATCGTTCACACCCAAGGTCTTCTGGAAAACCGTGGGATTGGGATGCCTTGAGATCGCGAAGAGTACAGAGTTCAGGTGGCCCATGTAATGCCGTCCCACTACACCCGAGCTATTTGCCAGACCGTCAGGGTGGTGGGGATTCGCGGAGCGAAGCAAGAGCGCCGCGGAGTTGATGGCGCCACAGGACGCCACTACGATATCAGCCGACAGTTTCAGCGGCTCCCCGCTGCGAGTTACATGGACGCCTGTGATTTCGCGCCCGGATGAGCTGGTTTCGAGCCTGGTCACCTGCGTATTGGTCCAGAGCGTCAGATTCGGGTGCGCATCAAGAGCAGGGTCCACACAGCATACCTGCGCATCGCTTTTCGCGTGCACGAGACAGGCAAAGCCATCGCAAGTATTACAACGGATGCACTTGCTCCGGTGCGGATTGCGTTCGTCGAGTTGCACGCCGAGTGGTACATGGAATGGCTTTAGGCCCAGCCGGGCAAAGTTGTCGGAAAGCTCCTGAATCCGAGGCTCGTGCGAGACCGCCGGATAGGGGTAAGGACACGGCGACCAGGGGTCAGTGGGATCAATACCCCGTTCACCGTGAACAAAGTAGAGGTGCTCGGCTTGGGAGTAGTAGGGCTCCATGTCGCTATAGCGAAGCGGCCAAGAAGGGGAGATGCCGCCGTGGTGAGAGATGCTTTCGAAGTCGCGCTCACGAAGCCGGAACAGCGCCGCACCGAAGAACTTGGTGTTTCCGCCGACGTAGTAGTTGGTGTGCGGGTGGAGCGGTTTGTTCTGACTGTCACTCCAAATCTCCGTCGTGTTGTAGCGGGCTTGCTTAACGGTGGCGAGGGTACTCCAATTTTCCTTCTCCCGGCGAACATAATCGCCCCTCTCAATTAATAGGATCTTCTTTCCAGTGGGCGCGAGCTTCCAGGCAAGTGTGCCCCCGCCCGCGCCTGAGCCGATGATAATTACGTCGTAGTGATTGTCGTTTTGCATGGGGTCTCCTGATCACAGGTGGTGGTATTCGCACCGGAAGATACAGCGTTGGTTGTTGTTGTGATGAAACTTGGCGCAATGGACGGCACGAGCGCCACGGGCAAAGCGATAGAACCAACCGGCGGCAAGCATGCCGGCCACGGGTGCGATGAAGTAAATCCATATGCCCGTGTATTCGTGTGCTGAGAACGCCGAACCGTAGGTGCGCGCTGGATTCATGCTCATGCCGGAGATTGGAGCCTCCACGGTGATGTAGGTAGCCACCAATGCTCCCGCCACCAGCGGCGTATAGCCGGTGATCCTGCGGTGATTCGAGAAGATCAGGACGGCGGTCATCAAGAGGGAGGAGATCAACAGTTCAGCGAGAAACGCTCTCGCCGTACCGCCCGCTCCCGGGACTGTGACTACGTAGTTGACGGACGAATGACGAAGCGGCAGGCCGATCAATAAGTCCGCGAGCGCAACTCCGGCGATACCGCCGCCGAATTGCGCAGCAATGTAGAAAACAGCGTCTCGCCACGCGACTTTCCCGAGCGCGAGGAAGGTGAGCGTCACCGCCGGGTTCATATGGGCTCCGCTACGCTTACCCCAGGGGGAGAGAATGAGGGCTATCGCAGTCAGCCCCATAGCCAACCCGCCGAGAGCGCGCCTTGCGGCAGGGCTGGCGACGGACTGGTTTAGGAACGATGCCGGGTGGTCCAATAGAACGCCAAAGATGCAGGCGCTCAACATGAACGTGCCGAGGCAAGCCGCCTCCATTAGATATTCAGGCCAATGGGCGGCCAGCGCTGAGCGTAGCGTGCCGGGTTCTCTGATCTCAGCGGTTGCGGTGGCTATCATTCTTTTCTCTCGTGGTGGAGATGACAAGACCGGCGTCCGGTATTCCCGCAATATTTGTGGAATAAAAGCCTGGCGGGGCGGCATTCCTGTCCAGCCATGCAGACCTCACCGTACAGAACGCGGCAGTTGATTCTCGAAGATAATGCCGGCTTACTTGAACAGGCCGCGAGCGTGCTTGGCGCGATCGACGACGCCGCTTACCGCCGCCAAATCAGTCTACCCGGTGGACAATGGATCGGCGGACATGTGCGGCACATCGTGGAGTTCTACGAGTGTCTTGTCGACGGACTTTATAGTGGCCGTGTTGATTACGACGCCAGACGGCGCGATCCGCTGATTGAGATGAGTCGGCGCGTAGCGATCGAGCGGCTGCACGCCCTCCGCGAGCGGTTGCTGTGTCATGCCCGCCTGCGTGACGACTGCGTGCTGTGGGTGGCCGTGGAAGGCGCGACCGAGTCCTCCCGCAACCGCACTTTTGTCCTATCTTCGATGGGACGGGAGTTACAAGCTGTTGCCAGCCACACGGTGCATCACTTCGCCCTTATTGCGGCGTTGCTGCACCTATCCGGCTTCGAGGTTCCGGCGGACTTCGGCGTATCCAAGGCGACCCTCCAATACCGCGCGGAAATGAAAGCGCATGAGGCCGCGTGATGTGCACCGTCACCTGGCTGTATGAGGATCGTGGTTATCAGCTCTTCGTCAATCGGGACGAACTACATTCGCGAACTCATGCAGAACCCCCGCGTATCTTCGCACGGGGGGGAATTCGTTACCTCGCTCCGCGCGACAACGATCGGGGCGGCAGCTGGATCTCGGTTAACGAGGCTGGTGTCGCGATCTGCCTTCTGAACGGGCCTGGAATCCACTCTACCGGTGCGGTGAGCCGCGGAAGACTTGTCGCGGACTTGGCCACCTCACGGTCACAGGAAGAAGCAGCAGTGAGAGTTGGCCGGACGTCTCTCCAGGCCTACTCTCCGTTCACGCTGGCGTTATTCGAGCCCGGATCCCGGGCTCGTCTACTCGACTGGGATGGCCGGAGGTTGCACGCTGCGGCGGACAGCGACTCGCTGATGCCTCTAACTTCGTCGTCGTTCGATGCTGCCGAAGCGCGCCGCGCCCGTCATGCGGAATTCCACAAACAGCAGCCGCTGACCCCTCTTGAATTCTTTGCCTTTCATGCGGGTCACAATCCGGCACCCGGTCCGTACTCGGCCTGCATGCATCGCGACGATGCTTCAACGGTAAGCTTCACCCACGTTCGTGCCAGCCGTGAACAGGTTCGCATGGACTACTATTCCGGGCCTCCTTGTATTCGTATTGCTCCTGTTTCGGTACAACTCCATGCTTCCTTACCTGCTCATCGCGCTGTCCACGCTCGTCAGTGAAGATCTCACCTGCATCGCCACTGGTCTTTTGATCGCACAACATCGGTTTAGCTTCACTGCCGGTACGGCCGCGTGCGCTGTAGGCATTTTCGGCGGCGATCTGCTGCTGGTGCTCGCCGGCCGCTATGCCTCGTTTTTGCGACTTAAGACTTCCGTTCCGCTCGAAATTCTCAAACGTCGAACGAACTGGATACTTTATGCCACGCGGTTCATGCCTGGGATGCGGTTTCCGGTGTATGTCGGAGCTGGCCTGTTGAGAATCCCGCTTCGCCAGGTCACGGTTCCGCTTCTGGCTGGCTCGGCGGTGTGGACGCCAATCCTGGTAGGCTTGGCTGTCGCCTTTGGCGCTACCTTCGTCACTACAGGGCTGAAGGCGCTTCAATTTCTCGTGATCACCTTCGTCCTGATCAAAGTACTGTCGTCTTATGAGCGCAGACGGAAGCTGGTCGGATTTATCCGACGCAAGACTCACTGGGAATTCTGGCCGGTTTGGGCTACATACGCGCCTGTTATCCCCTATATTCTGTGGCTTGGCATAAAACATCGATGCTTCACTTTATTCACCGCCGCCAATCCCGACATTCCGTTGGGCGGCCTCACCGGGGAGTCAAAGGCCGTGATTCTGGCCCACCTTAACCGGGAAAAAGATATGGTGGCACGGTCGGCACTTCTTCCGGCGGCCCTCAGTGTCGACGCGAAGCTGGCCATTATTGAACGATTTGGATTTCCGACCGTTCTAAAACCCGACGTCGGCGAGCGCGGGCGCGGTGTGGCTATCGTGCGATCGGCTGCAGAAGCGCGCTCTTACGTGACCTCCGCCCTCGAGGATTTGATTGTGCAGGAATACGTCGGCGGACTTGAATACGGCGTGTTTTACTGCCGCTATCCGAACGAATCCTGCGGGCACATCACTTCGATCACTGACAAGCAAATGCCAATGCTCGTTGGTGACGGTACGAGTTCGCTGGAGCGACTAATTCTCGCTGATTCACGCGCCTGCGTCTTGTATAAGGCGTATGCGGCTGGGCTGAAAGACCGGATGGCAGGTATTCCGGCTGCCGGGGAGCGTGTTCAGCTCGTCGAAATCGGATCTCACTGCCGAGGTTCGATCTTTCTCAATGCAACCTCTCTGTGCACTCCGGAACTCGACGCGGCGATTGAACGTGTAAGCCAGGCGCATCCAGGCTTCTACTACGGGCGGTTCGATCTCAAGGCTGAGTCCGTCGAGGCGTTTCGCGAGGGTCGATTCAAAGTACTCGAGCTGAATGGAGTGGGCGCGGAACCGGCCCACATCTACGATCCGGCGGTAAGTTTGTGGGAGGCGTACAGAGTCTTATTCAGTCACTGGCGGGCGATGTTTGAAATCGGCGCCGCAAATCGGGAGGCGGGAGCGGCGCCGGCTTCGGTGAGGGAACTTCTACGCAATACGAATCGGCAACTGGTGCCGGTGCAGAACTAGTACGCCCGCTGAGCACACGAAGACAATCAGCGCGAGCGCAAACAGTTCGCCATGATCGTCCACCGCGGGAAGTGTAATTCCAAGCTTTGTCAGATGGCTGAAGATCGCGCCGCTGATCACTCCCAGAGAGAGCGCCGCACCCCATGCCGCGGTTGTGGGAACCAGCAGGAGAATCGACGCGACGAGTTCGACCACTCCGCTCCCGATGCGGCCCCAGGGTTCGAGCCCCAGCGTCGAGAAGATATAGACCGATTCTTTCGCGCCTGAGAATTTGAAGAACAACGTCTGCAAGAGAATGGCAGCGGCGATTCCACGCAGCACCCAGCTTGCAATCATTAAAGTTTTAGTATTGGGCATTGTTACCTTCCTGAAAAGCGATAAATTGTGCGGCCTCACTCTTGCCAAGGTAACGATCGAGCAAGCGGCGCTCGGTCTTCAACAGGTCAACGACAATGAGACCGTCGAGTGCATTTGAGAACTTCGGATCGACGTTGAAGCCGAGCAGGCGTCCGCCCAGCTTCAAGTAATGACGCAGCAGCACAGGAACGCCGCGACGATCGGGTTCCAGGTCGGCGACCACCGTCGACAAGTCGTCCAGGTCCATTGCGATCTGCTGTCCGGTGCCCCGCTTGAAGGGCATCCGGCTCTTAACCAGCCCCAGCCAGTCCGTGAGCGATGCCCGGCGTTCGAGATAGGAGACCATCAGCTCGCGCGAGAGCGATCCGTATTCGTTGCTGATGCTCACGGGTCCAAACAGCGTACGGCACTCAGGATGTTGTGCGACGAAGCGCCCAATGGCTTTCCATAGCAGGAGAAGTGGTGCGAAGCTGCGTTGGTATTCGGCCCGTACGAACGAACGACCGAGTTCGATTGCAGGGCCAAGACGTGCAAGGAAAGCGTTGTCGTATTGAAACAGCGTGGCTGTATAGAGGCAATCGCTGGTTTGCGTTTCCTTCGTTCGCGCCAGGCGGTAAGCACCTGCGATCTTGCGCGCCTGTCGATCCCAAAGAAACAGATGCTCGTAGGTGTCGTCGAAGCGATCGAGGTCAGTGGAGCGTCCAGTGCCTTCTCCCGCTGCGCGAAACGTCGACTCTCGAAGCCGGCCGATCTCTTGCAGGGTCGCAGGAATTTCCAGCGCCCGTGCCAGGTAGACAGCAAGCGATCCAGATTCGGCAAGTCGTCGCTCGGCGGGGAGAGCCGCGATTTCAGCCTCCATGCAAAGTTCGTTGACGGGCACCGCAAGCGGCTCGTCGAATGATTCATGCTGCCGGCCTAGCGATTTGCTTGTTCGAGCGCGATAGTCGAGCCGGCGGGCCAGCAGGTCCGTACGCCATCTCAGATAGTCCATGCACGACTCCGCGGACTTGAACTGCTGGAGTTTGTGCGCATCAATCGTGGTACCCAACCGCACCACGACGTCCTGGCCGCGCTTGTTCAGCAGCTGCCGGGGAAGCATCGCCGTCGCCAGTAAAGGGTGAATATGGGCGGCCAAGTGAAAGCTAGTCGAGTTTGACGCTGCAACGTGCACCGGCAGCACTGTCAGATCCGCGGAGCGTTTCAGTGCCGCCTGGATCAACCGGGAAATGTGTGGGTTCCACTTTGAATCCTCGACTGCGCGGGCCGCGCAGCGGAAGCGGGCGACTTCGCCGGCGGGGAATACCAGTAGAAGCCCGCCGCTCTCCAGATGCTGCAGACAATCGCGCATCGCGATTGCATTGAACCGAGACCTATGGCCGCTCAGGTCCACCGGAATCACCATGTCGGCAAGACCCGGTATTGCAAGCATCAGTTTGTTGCCGAGGATTTTCAGATCGGGGCGTATGCGCCTTAATGACTCAGCGACGACGGCGCCGTCCAGGATTCCTGTGGGATGGTTCGCTAATGCAATGACGGCGCCCTTCGATGGAACGCGTGCAGCGTCGGGTTCGGAAAAACGGCACGAGACCCGGAGTTCACGCAGGGTCCCCGACACGATGGAGCCGCCGGCCGCCGAAACACGCGCGTAGAGTTCGTCAATTTGAGGCAGCGCGGCGAGGCGCGAGAGCACTTTGGCAAACACCGCAGGAGTTTCGGGAAACAGCGCACCCTGTAGCGTTTGTGAGATTGACGGAGTCATCGAAGATGACATCCAATCTGCGGAACTTCTATTCCAGGTGCCGTAGCGTGTTCGGGTCGATTTCGAAGCGTGTGGCCTTCCCCCAGCGGGAAAGGGTGCCGGTAAGAAGCATCGGTTCGGCGACGTAGGGAAGCAGCCGGTGCGGATCGAGCCCGTCAGGCGATGTCACGAGCAGAACCTTGCGGCGCCCATCGCGGTCGGCAACGACGAACACCGGTGGAACGCCCCCGCTGATGCAGCGTGCCGCGCAGTCCCGATGGACTTTTCCCTCGCCCGGATTCATAGCGCCGAGGTAGCACTTGCTGTCGGCGATTTCGCCGCGGAGCGTGACGAGTCCGGTGTCTATCCAGGCGGGAGGTGCTGTTCGAAATTTGCTAGTGGGCCGAATCGAATCCGGCACGATCTCGAGGGCAAGGTCGGTCCCACGCTGGATGCGATTGCCCATCAAGTCCACGCGTTGGCCGTCGAGCCCGGCGATGAGATAAGCCGCGCCGTGCTTGCCGGGCGCAACGAGGAGGGCAAGGGCACCTTCCGGAAGCTCGAGGGCCGGCACCGGCCGAATTCGGACGATACCGTTGAAAAGCTTGGGCTGGTTGTAGTCGAAAGCAGTGCTCGGAAAGGCGCGTTGCCCAATAACAAGTGCCAGTGCAATCGCAACGACAGCAACGAAGGCAACGATGACGGCGCGAAGCACCTGGCGGGCGATGGCGGATGGCGCCTTCGGAACGTAGCCGACATAGAAATCTTCGTTCATACGCGAGCCGGCTCCACTGTTGTTCCTGGCAGATTAGCGCGCGGATGGACATGTACCCGTCCTTCGAACACACGAACATTGAAGGTTTCGACTCTGTCGTTGAACGGCGGCGGTGACGCTCCGCATTCCGGCTTGTATTGATAACCGTGCCAAGGACAGGTTACGCAGCCGTCAACGATGCGGCCCTCGCCAAGCGGTCCGTTCTGGTGACGGCAGACGTTGGAGATCGCGGATACTTTGCCGTCATACTTAAACACTGCGACCCGCTCACCGTTCAAAACAGCCACGAACGCTCGCTTTTCGGGAATCTGTTCGACGGAACATACATCGACGAAACCATCCAGTGGTGGGGGTGCAACGCGAGTGTCGATACGATGTTCCTTTGCGCCGGCGGCGATGTGAAGCCCAGCCAAGATCGCGGGTCCAGCGAGAATGACCACCAGCGGAAGCACCCCGGTCTCTGTCTGGAGCGCTCCAAAGGCGACGTGTCCGATCACCAAGCCATACGCCACGTAAACCAACATGTGTAGGCTCTTCCAAAGCTTAGGCGTAAGCGTGTGAAGCCAGAAATCGTGACTTGTAGCGGCCATCAGGAAGAGGATGATGAGTGCAAGGAAACCAAGCAACTGAAACGGGAATTGCGAAGTTGAACCAAATCGCGTGTTGCTCGTGAACAGGCTTCTCAAGGGCGAAACATCGCCGAAGGCGTGAAACTGCACCATCGAGAACATTCCATGTCCGAGGCCGAGGAGGAAGGTCGCCACGCCGAGATGGCGCCGGTTATAGAGCAGAGGCAGCAATCGCGGATCGAGCCGAGTCAGTGGACCGATGGCGAGCGCGACGTGCAACAAGAGAAGCGCAGCAGTACCGAGCCCGCGGATGAGGAGGGTCTCCACCGTTGCATTGGGATGAATCACGGCTCCCAGCCCAACGAACAATCCGATGTACAGGACCACGCCCGTCGCGAGAACGTTATCGTAGATCTTCTTCTGGCGATTCCAGAGGATCGGCACGTAAGAAACGCTCATCGCAGATCCTCCCAAACCAAGTCAGGGTTCAATTGGATAGCGGAACTTCGCGACTCGATCGCCGCTGCAATCACGGCGGCGGTGATCAATGTCAGGGCGATCCAACTCCAGCGGTGAATACGGCGAAGCGGTGCGATCATGCAGACCCTCGGCGGCGGCATCTCGGCAGCAGCACCGGCCAGAGCGCCGCCGCGCCCGGAAGGACCATCAACCGGAACGCCACACCGGTTTTGGCGGCGGCGAGGTCGATCCGCTGGATATAGGTGGTGACGAATACGATCCCAAAGACGAATCCGAAAGCGGCGTAAGCGGCGAGCGCACCGATGATGAGATCGATAGCCATTTAAGACGCTCCGTATATTGGGATCGCAGCACCACTGATATTTGAAGCCCGGTCCGAAGCCAGGTATACCAGGAGTTCAGCGATCTGACACGGCTGGACCCACTTCGTGAAGTCCCCGGTTGGATTCGCGGCGCGATTTTGCGGCGTGTCGATAGTTCCTGGGAGCACAACGTTCGCGGTGACGCCGCAGTCTCGTGTCTCTTCAGCGAGTCCCTGCATCAGGCTGACCACTGCGGCTTTCGACGCGCTATAGGCGACCGATCCAGCTTGTGGCGCGACCGCGGCTTTGCTCCCTACGGCCAGCAGACGGCCCGAGCGTTGCGCCCTCATGATCCTAACGCCAGCACTCATGATGAAGAAAGTCGACCGGAGATTCACGTCAAGCATCCGATCGAGCGTCGAAGCACCCGCATCTTCGATTCGCGCGCCGCCGGCCCAGGAGCCCATCAAGTGCACCACGGCATCGATACGTCCAAAACGCTCGAAAACACGTCCTATAAGGTCCGTGGCATTCTCCTCATTCGAGAGCTCAGCTGGAAACGCCTCAAAGCGTGGTTGGGGAAAGTCGGTTACAGCGATGGACCGGGACACGCCTGCGACGGTGGCTCCGGCGTTCAGGAATGCCGGAGTGACCGCCGACCCAAGCCCGCCCTTGGCCCCGGTGATCAGAACAATTCGTCCGTTTAGATCGTTCATTGCCGGTCCTTATTCGCCAGACGACCAGGCCACGCGGAATTCAGGGTAGAGAGTAAGCCCTCCGCACGCAAACACCGTCTGTCCGGTGACATACGAAGCATCGTCCGACGCGAGAAACGCGAAGACCGCGGCAATCTCTTCGGGGCACGCCGCGCGACCCGCGGGGATGTGGCTCTCCACTTCGTGCTTGGCTTTCGGATTGTCGATCCAGGCCTTATTGATTGGAGTGACAACGGCACCTGGGCCGACGGCGTTCACACGGATTCCGCGATCCGCGTACTCGAGTGCAAGCGACTTGGTCATGTTCTCAAGTCCACCCTTGCTGACTGAGTAGGGTAAGTATTTCGGTTTCGGAATGATCTCGTGAACGCTCGAGTTGTTCAGGATGACACCGCCGCCCGGGCGCGATAGAAAATGCCGAAGAGCCTCCCGGGAGCAAAGGAAAGGGCCTCGCAGGTTGACGGCGATAACGCGGTCAAAGTCGGCAACATCGATTTCATCGCTCGGAGCCGGCTTCTGAATGCCGGCGTTGTTCACCAGGATGTCGATGCGGCCAAACTCATCCAAAACTTCTGCGAACATCCGTTGCACCTGCTGTTCATTCGAGACATCGGCCTGAACAATCATGTCCCGGCTATCGGCGTCACCATTGCGCTTGGCGCGGATCATCGACTGGGTCGCTTCGGCCTGTTCGGCCCCGCTGCGGTAGTTAATTGCGACGTTTGCTCCATCTTGAGCGAAGCGAATGGCGATCGCCTGGCCGATTCCCGACGACGCGCCGGTAACCAAAACATTCTTTCCTTCTAATCTCTTCATCGGATCTCCTGTCCGGCGTGTAGATCTCTGGAGCCGCGACGTTTATTCCGGGAATTTTATTAGGGTCACGCGTCATTCAGAGGCATGCATTTTCGTAGTCTTTTGCTTTCTTTCGCAGTGGCGGCGATCAGCCTGGCGGGTAACGCTAAGGTTGATGCCGTTAATCACGACCGCAATGCAGTCGCGGCACACGGGTATGACGTAGTCGCCTATTTCACGGACAGCAAGCCGGTGAAGGGTTCCTCTCAATTTGTTCAAGAATGGATGGGGAACAAGTGGCTCTTCGCGAGCGACGAGCATCGGGCGCAGTTCGCTGCTAACCCCGAGAAATACGCCCCTCAGTATGGCGGTTATTGCGCGTGGGCCGTTGGCCACAACTACACCGCGGACACGGATCCGGAAGCGTGGTCAATTGTCGACGGCAAGCTCTATCTGAATTACAACAAGAGTGTCCAAGGGAAATGGACACCTGAGCGTTCGAAGTGGATCGAGGAAGGGAATCGGAACTGGAGCGGATTGAAGAAGTAGATCATTCGTTGAGACTAGCTGCTCAACGTCACTAATATTGGCGAGTTTGGCCTAGGGAGAAACAGCCCGTTGTAATCGGCAGCGCGATTACGGCGGGCAAACCCTCCGTGGCGCAAGTAACGGTCACAGCTCCGGCTTAGGCAAGAGATCGCTCAAAATGTGCATACAGATGAGGGTAAAAAATTCGCTATTGGTTGTCGGCTCGCTGGTTCCGCCGTCCGCAGGATCGTTGGAGAGAGGCGTTTTAAAGTCTGCGAGGGCAGGGTAATGCCGACCTGAGTTTCGATCCCGTTGCGTCTTTCGTTATGGTATTAAGCGGCTAACGCCCGTGAGGCCGGAGGAGGATCATCATCCGGCCGACCCTTGGGCGGGACATTCAAAGCAGGTTTCAGGCCGCGAGTGTTATTAAATCTGTCGATCGGGATAACCATGACTGCATCCTGCTCTGCACGTCTTCCGCCATCATTTCCCGCGAAATCCTCGCACAGAGTAGCGAGTGTTAAAACAGACCTCAGCAAAGGCTATACAAAAGGCGACCTAGTTTGTCACGTGAAACCGTACCGCGGACCGGGACCGTAATCGCGGCGCCGAAGCGAGGTCTGCTGCTTCTAAAACCAAAACCGCCCGATTGATAACCCAGTCCTTATTGGTCTCGTAGGCGAAGTGGAGCGGCTACCTCCCCCGAGGAATGGACGTCATGGTCACAGGCTGAAAAAGCCGGGGCGCGAAATCGTTGAGGCATCTGCGCCAAGTCAGCCACTCGTGAGCCGTACCCGCTGATTCGAAGTAGACGTTACGAATACCTGCCTTCGTCAGGTTGTCGCTGAAAGTCTTTGTGCCGGGACCTTCCGCTGAGCCGATACCGAGAAAGAGAACCCTCACCTTTCTGTTGAAGGCGTCAGCGTCCGCGAACACTCCATTGTTGGACGTCTTCGCGTCGAAGGTAGCGCCACGGCCTCCGGTGCTGCCGCTGAAGCCACCGATGTAGGCGAATTTGTCCAGGTTCGCGAGGGTCGTTAGGAAGGTCTGCATGCCTCCCATCGATAGGCCCGCCATCGCGCGGTTTTCGCGGCCGGGGAGGACGCGGTATGTCTTCTCGATCATCGGAATGAGGTCGGTCAGCATCATCTCAGTGAATGCCGCTCCTGTAAAACCAGCTAACCCCGATCTAGCAGGAGTTCCTGGGCTACCTGGCGAAGCTGGAGGCGAGAGCCAACGAGCGGAGAAGATCTTCGCATCCTCACCGGGCTTTGCCGTATTCAGATTGTCCATGACGATGATCATGGGTTTCGCTCTCTTTTCAGCAATCAGGTTGTCGAGAATGAAATCCGCGTGTCCCTGGGTATGCCAGCCCTGCTCATTCTCTCCCCAACCGTGCAGCAGGTACAAAACAGGGTAGCGGTTCTTGGCGGCGTCATAGTCGGGAGGGGTGTAGACATAGCAGCGGCGCCAATGACCGGTAACCTTCGAGTAATACCACCGCTGGCTCACTTGTCCATGCGGCACATCCCTGGCGGAGTAATAGGCTGCATCCGAGGTCGACTCGGGAATCTCGACCGCGCTGTTATCCCATCCCGATCCAAAAAAGGTGCGTGTCGCAGGATCCGCCACGGTCGCACCATCCACAACAATGGAGTAGTAATGGAAGCCAACTACTTGCGGAGGTATTGTGACCGTCCACGAGCCATCCGCTCCGTGGGTCATCGCATGGACGCCACCCAGTCGAACCTCCACTTTTTGGGCACCGGGCGCCGTCACGCGGAATGCCACACGGTGGTCCGGATAAACGCAGGGGAAGGGTGCCCCCGGAATGTTCAGTGACGAGGGCGTGCAATCCTCGGCTGGTTGTCCATAGCACATCGCACCAGCTATCAATGCCAAGACCAGAATCTTCATGAATTCCTTTTACACGATCATTCTATTGCAACCAAGCCGCCTTGGTCGTATCGAGAAGGTCGCCTTGGTTTTTTGATAGAGTCTGAAGCGACAAGGTCCGGCAAGGAGATTTTCGGTGAAGAGTTCTCATTTTTCAAGACGCTATTTTTTCTATGGCTCACTGCTAGCGGGCGCTGTGCCGGTGGGTGGCTTTGGCAGCACGCCCTCTCTCTCAAGACTGGGGTATAAATCGCCGAACGAGAAGATGAATGTCGGAGCCGTCGGGGTTGGGATTCGTGGGCCCGCGATTCTCGTCGGCGCCGCCGCTACCGAGAATATCGTCGCGCTTTGCGATGTCGATGAGGAGCGTTCCTCGAAAGGCTTTGCGCAATATCCGAACGCGAAGAAGTACAAAGACTACCGCAAGATGTTTGAAACGGAGGGCAAGAACATCGATGCGGTGATGATCGCGACCCCGGACCACATGCACACGCCTATCGCGCTGCTCGCAATGCAGCATGGTAAACACGTCTACTGCGAAAAGCCTCTGACACGGACCGCTTGGGAGTCTCAATTACTCGCCGATGCCGCGGTGAAGTACAAGGTGGCCACGCAAATGGGCAACCAGGGTTGGAATCACGAAGGCACGAAGACGGCGTGCGAGATTCTCTGGTCTGGCGACATCGGCGAAGTGAAGGAACTTCATTCATGGACTGGCGGCATTTACGGTGGGCAGCCGAATATACCGGCGACAGGACCTGAGTCCGTAGCCGTGCCTTCTACGCTCGATTGGGATCTTTGGTTAGGCTGTGCGGAACC
>JADMIO011306011.1_pt1 | contig 64047 bp, 61 predicted proteins | sample 8958161 | NCBI WGS metagenome assembly JADMIO01 (sample SAMN16585339, study PRJNA669376) | soil metagenome | isolation source: Crop rotation soil | place: USA: Cullars Rotation, Alabama | collected 2011
GCCGCGACTTCAAGTCACGTGAATTCCAAGCTTCGGATCCCACTGTGCTGGAAAGTGCGGGCGATGAGTTCCATCACCTTCTCGCCCGCCGCATAGCAGAACTTGTCGCGGAACTCGTAAGGCGCCGGAGCGCCGGCCGAATATGGCAGCGCAAGACCGATCCCTTCCGACACCATCGCCATCGTATTTGCCGTGAACTGGCCGCCACATGCGCCAGCCGACGGACAGGCGACCTGCTCCAGCTCGAGAAGGTCCTCGTCGGACATCTTGCCGACCGAATGCAGCCCGACCGCCTCGAACACGTCGACCACGGTGACATCACGGCCCTTGAAGGTGCCGGGCAAGATGGAGCCGCCATAGATGAACACCGACGGCACGTTGAGGCGGACCATCGCCATCATCATGCCCGGCAGGGATTTGTCGCAGCCTGCCATGCCGACCAGCGCGTCATAGCCGTGGCCACGCATCGTCAGTTCGACGGAATCGGCGATGACCTCGCGCGACGGCAGCGAGGACTTCATGCCTTCGTGCCCCATGGCAATGCCGTCGGTGACCGTGATGGTGCAGAATTCGCGCGGCGTGCCGCTGGCGGCCGAAACGCCCTTCTTGACCGCCTGGGCCTGCCGCATCAGCGAAATATTGCAGGGCGCGGCCTCATTCCAGCAGGTGGCCACCCCGACAAAAGGCTGATGGATCTGCTCACGCGAGAGACCCATTGCGTAATAGTACGAGCGATGCGGCGCATGCTCCGGCCCTTCCGTGACGTGACGGCTGGGCAGTTTCTTCTTGTCGAACACGCGCGCTTCCATGCTTACCCTCGATCAGGCGGCTACCACTCGGGGCGCGGACCGCTTGCGCGCCTCACGGCCTCCCTTGGCGCGACATCCGCGTCTTGGGCCGTCAGCAGGCGCTCGCCCCCCGGCAGGCCACCTGAATAAGCCGTGAAATTTGTTTCAGTTTATGGCTGAAAGGCGGCGGTTAGCCTCGCCATAGTGGTGTGAGGTTAACTTCTCGCCACACTGTGGCGACATCGCAACAGACATCGCCGGAGTGGCGCAATTCCGCCGCCCGCAAGCCACAAACGCCTCTGATTAGGCCCGACTCAGGCTACTTTCCGCCGTCTTGAGAACGGCTCGGGGACAACTCGGAGCCGGGCAACCAGATGGGGGGAAATATGGCTCTCGCAGACCGCTTTTTCATCACCGCGATCGTCTTCGCGCTGGTCGGCGTCGGGTTTGGGATCTGGATGGGGTCGACCGGGCCCGAGGTATTCAACTTCGCCCCGGTCCACGCACACATCAACCTGGTCGGCTGGGCCACCCTGTTCCTTTGCGGCCTCTGGTACCGCGGCAATGCCGCGGCGGCCGGTACCAAATTGGCCCAGGTCCACTACTGGTGCGCCCTGATCGGCGCCATTCTCCTGGTGATAGGCATCTTCGGTGCGGTGGCGCCGAACGCCACGCTCGACATCGCGGTCATTCCCGGCTCGCTCCTCACCGCCCTGGCGATGGTTCTTTTCCTGGTGATCGTAGTCCGCCACCCTAGCCGCTAGGCGGTCTGGTCGCGCCGAGAGGTTCGGCTCGCCTATCGCTGCCCGAAGAGCACTTTCCGCGCCTCTTCGTCGGTGGCGAGGTTGACGTCCGCTGGCGCCCTCAGCGCGAGTCCGCGCTGCACCGCCGGCCGGGCCGCGAGCCGGTGGTGCCATTTCTCGACATTGGGAAATTCGCCAATGTCGACGTCGCGGTTCTGCCAGTTCCGGATCCAGCCAAGGAGCGCCATGTCGGCGATCGAATACTCGCCCGCCACGTAGTCGCGGCCCTGCAGGCGCTCATTGAGCACGCGGTAGAGCCGATGTGTCTCGTCGCCGAAGCGCTTCACCGCGTAGGGAGCTTCCTCGCGAGCATAGCGGCGGAAATGATTGTTGTGGCCAAACACCGGTCCGACGTTGGCCACCTGCCAGATGAGCCACTCATTGACCACAACGCGCTCGCGCGCGGTCTTGCCGTAGAAGCGGTCAAACTTCTCGCCAAGATAGATCATGATCGCCGCCGACTCGAAGATAGAGATCGGCTTTCCGTCGGGCCCCTCCGGATCGACGATCGCGGGCATCCGGTTGTTTGGCGAGATGGCCAGGAACTCCGGCTTGAATTGCTCGCCCTTGCCGATGTTGACGAAGCGCACCGTGTAAGGAACGCCAAGTTCTTCGAGCAGGATGGAGATCTTGTAGCCGTTCGGCGTCTGCCAGAAGTAGAGCTCGATCGGCAGGATCTGCGATGCAGGCATGTCGATGTTCCGAAATTTGCCAGCGGTGAGTTACTAACGGTAACTTAGCCTCTGATGGTCAGATGACAAGGACCACCCGCGCAGGCCGCCCGCAAAAACGAAGCCCGCTGCCTCTACTTCCATTTGATCGAGCAGCCCACGGCCGGCATCTGGCTCGCCGGGCCCTTCCCGGTTGCAACGATGATGCGCATCGCGTCGAGCAACTCGCGTTTCGCATTCGCCGGTGGCTGGTCGGTGCGGCCCTGGTCCAGCCGCCCGTGATATTCGATCGTGCCGTCGCGGCTGATGCCGAAGAACTCCGGCGTGCACGCCGCGTCATAGGCCCGTGCGGTCTCCTGGCTCGCGTCGAACAGGTACGGGAACGGAAACCGGTGCCGCTCGGCGAACAGCTTCATGTTCGGAAACGAGTCGTCGGGGTGGCTGGCGGGATCGTTTGCCGAGATCGCCACGAAGCCGATGCCCTCGGCAGCGAGCGTCCTCGCATCCTCGACCATCCGCCCGACTACCGCCTTCACGTATGGGCAGTGGTTGCAGATGAACGCGACCACCGCCCCGTTCGGCCGGCTGATGTCGGCAAGCGAATAGCTTTTGCCGTCCGTCGCCGGCAGCGAAAATGCGGGGGCGCGGATTCCGAGCTTCGGAGCTGTCTTCAGCATGGCCATGCGCTTACCCTCTTGCGCTGCTGGCTGGACTAGATGGGGCGACAGGACAGCGCTTCAAGCGCGACTGGCGGCGCTCCGGCCCGTTTTGACGATGCCCTTCATCACCAGCCAATCGACCGCCTCACGCACGCCCTCGAAGGATGTGTAGCGCGGCTCGTAGCCGAGCAGCCTGCGGGCCTTTTCGATGCTGGCATTGGGACTGCGCGCAATGTGCTCCCAGGTCGCCTGCGCCTCGTCGGGCTTCTGGCTCTTCTTCCATTCATCAAAGGGCGCGTAAGTCAGTTTCGCTTCGCGGCCGAACCACGAGGCTACTGCTTCGGCATAGCCGCGAAGCGTCACTGCGGCCGGTGAAACCGTATGGAATGCCTCGCCGACCGAGGCGCTCCAGTTTCCGATCGCACGCATGATCATCTGTGCCACGTCGTCGGCATGGACGTGGTGCACCGTCTCGAGACCGAAGTTCGGAAGAGCCAGCTCCCTCCCCTGCGCCAGCGCACTGAACACGACCGGATTGAAGTGTCCGGCGGGGTTCAGAGGATTCCAGCCAGGCCCGACGATGTGGCCGGGATGGACTGCCGTCGCCGGGAAATTTTGCCTCCGCGAAGCGTCGAGCAGGAAAGCCTCGATCGCCGCCTTGCGGACCCCGTAGTCGCCAAACGGACGTCGCGGCTGGGTCTCCGGCGCCGGCACCGTCACGCTCGGGCCATGCACCCAGATCGTACCGACGTGCACGAGGTGCCCAACGTGACCCGCCAGCGCCTCGACCAATTGCCTGGCGCTTTCCGGCAGGAAGCAGATCATGTCCACCACGATATCGGGCTTGAGGTCGCGGATTGCCTTTCCGAAGGTGCCATCGCGCTCCGCCTTGTCGCGGTCGAGCACAACAGTGCGCACGGACCTCCAGGCGCCGTTCGGCTGATACGGCTCGCTCCTTCCTCGCGTGACATTGACGACGTCGAAGCCATCTTCGACGAGGCGCGGCACCAGGTAGGTCCCGATGTGACCGCTGCCGCCGATGACGACCACGCGCGCCATGCTCGCCTACTCCGCCGCCGCCTGAGCCGGGATCACCGTCAGCCCCGATTCAGTCTCGCCTTCCGGCTGCGCGATCAGGTCGGCCTCCTCGAATACCTGCTTGAGGCTCGCCGCAAAGCGCGTTGCAGGCCCGCCATCCACGACGTCATGGTCGAAGCTGATGGTGAGGTTGACGAACTCGCGCGGCTCTACACGCCCATCGACGACGCCGGGCTTCAGCTCCGAGCCGCCGAGGGTGATCGTGAGGGTGCAGGCATTGATCGGCATGCCCCAGCCGGCGCTGCGGGCGAACACGCCGGGCGCGGTGAACAGGATCGTGCCGCAAAGACGCTTGCGCTCGTCCGGGCGAAACTCGATCCACCTGTAGAACAAGCGGCGAAGGAAGCCGGGCAGGTATAGGTACGCCCGCAGGCGATTCACACCCGGCATGTCGCGCACCGGCCCTCGCGCAAGCTTGCGATACTCGTCGTGAATCTCGCGCACGCCGCGGGACTGCGTGTTGCGGATGACATGCAGCGTCGCGAGGCGTTCGCCTTCGACCTCGTGGTCAATCAGCGTGCCGATGTCGACCTCGTCGAACATGACGAGCTTGCGGCCCTTACGGTAGGCGTGCCATCGCGTGTCGCTGGCGACGGTACGGCCGATGCAGGCGGTGAGATAGGCGGGCAGTGACAGGCGCACGCCGGTCCTCTCGGCATATTCACGCATCCGCTGTTTCACGACAGTCGCGTCATACTCGCAGAGGATGTGGATCGTGTGCCGCTTCTGGCCCCACCGGCAGGCATCGATGACCAGGCGCCGGGAACGCGGGAACGGACGCGTGACGAACGGCGGCATGTTGCTTGGCATGATGCCCTGCCCCGACCCCATATCCATCTGCGTGCGCGCCCTGTCCCCGCTGGAACGCGCGAACAATCCTAAAGGTATTCCGCTTTCGTGCTAGAGCCTTCGGCGGCCGCTATCGCGGTTTCCCACCGCTGTGCCAGACTGGCCTAACCCAATGATTCGAAGATGAGATTCAAGAAAATGCCGACCGCAAAGCGCAAGGCCGCCCAATCGGGAGACCTCTTCGCCGCCCTCGATCGGCAGGTGGACAAGTTGAAGGCGGTGGCTACTGCCGCCAAGCGCGAAAAGGCGCCGATCAAGAAGGCCGTGGGCGCCGAAGACAGCTATTCGGCCGCCGACATTGAGGTGCTCGAGGGCCTTGAACCTGTCCGCCGCCGTCCGGGCATGTATATCGGGGGCACCGACGAGAAGGGGCTGCATCATCTCTTCGCGGAGGTGATCGACAACTCGATGGACGAGGCTGTCGCCGGCCACGCATCCTGGATCGAGGTCGAGGTCGAGGCGGATGGCTTCGTGACGGTGACGGATAACGGCCGCGGCATCCCGGTCGATCCGCATCCGAAATTCAAGAACAAGTCGGCGCTGGAGGTGATCATGACCACCCTCCACTCCGGCGGCAAATTCCACTCCAAGGTCTATGACACGTCGGGGGGCCTGCACGGCGTCGGCGTATCGGTCGTCAACGCGCTCTCCGACTCGCTCGAAGTCGAGGTGGCGCGCGGGCGCAAGCTTTATCGGCAGCGTTTCTCGCGCGGCGAACCGACGGAAAAGCTGAAGGACCTCGGCGAGGTGCACAACCGCCGCGGCACGCGAACGCGCTTCCGGCCGGATCCGCAGATCTTCGGCAAGGATGCGCGGATGAAGCCGGAACGGCTTTTCGCGATGACCAAGTCGAAAGCCTACCTCTTCGGCGGCGTCGAAATCCGCTGGTCCTGCGTGCCGGAGCTCATCAAAGGCAAGGACATCCCGGCGAAGGCGACGTTCCACTTTCCCGGCGGTCTGTCGGAGTATCTGGCGGCCGAGCTTGGAACCGAGAAAACCGTCGCGCCGATCTTTGCCGGTCGTACAGAAAAAGCGACCGGTCATGGCGCCTGCGAATGGGCCGTCGCCTGGTATCCCGGCGACGGCTTCGTCCGATCCTATTGCAACACGATTCCCACCGGCGACGGTGGAACGCACGAGGCTGGGTTGCGCGCCGCGCTCACCCGCGGCCTCAAGGGCTACGCCGAACTGAGCGGCAACAAACGCGCCGGCGTCATCACCGCCGATGATGTGATGACTTCTGCTGGAGCATTGCTCTCGGTGTTCATCCGCGAACCGGAGTTCGTCGGCCAGACCAAGGATCGGCTGTCATCCGCGGAGGCGACGCGCATCGTCGAGAATGCTGTGCGCGATCCTTTCGACCACTGGTTGGCGGCATCTCCCCCTGATGCCACACGGCTGCTTGACTGGGTCGTCGAGCGCGCCGAGGAGCGCATGCGGCGCCGTCAGGAAAAGGAGATCGGCCGCCAGAACGCGACCCGCAAGCTGCGCCTGCCCGGCAAGCTCGCCGATTGCAGCCAAAGCGGAAAGAATGACACCGAGCTTTTCATCGTCGAAGGCGACTCTGCCGGCGGTTCTGCCAAGCAGGCCCGCAACCGCGCCAATCAGGCGGTGCTGCCGTTGCGCGGCAAGATCCTCAACGTCGCCAGCGCCGGCCGCGAGAAGCTGACGCAGAACCAGCAGCTCGCCGATCTAATCCAGGCATTGGGCGTCCAACCCCGCACCGGATACCGGGACGCAGATCTTCGCTACGACCGCGTCATCATCATGACGGACGCCGACGTCGACGGCGCCCACATCGCATCGCTGCTCATCACGTTCTTCTATCGCGAGATGCCGGAGCTCATCCGCGAGAAGCACCTCTACCTCGCCGTGCCGCCGCTCTACCGGCTGACGCAGGGCGCCAAAACTGCCTACGCTCGCGACGAAGCGCACCGGCAGGAGCTCCTCAAGAAGGAATTCAACGGCAAGGCAAAGGTGGAGATCGGCCGCTTCAAGGGGCTCGGCGAAATGCTGCCCGGGCAGCTCAAGGAGACGACGATGGATCCGTCAAAGCGCACTCTGTTGCGCGTCGAGATCGTCGAGGATGCCTCCACCGGCTCTGCGGTGGAGAGTCTCATGGGCAACAAGCCGGAGGAGCGCTTCCGCTTCATCCAGGAGCGCGCCGAGTTCGCCACGGATCTGGATATCTAGCCGACGCAAACTTGTTCAATCCAACGCGTCGCCCTTCTTCTTTCAACCTTGCGTTGCGTCGTTTCGTTCTCTACACTCGTGTGCCTGAGTGGGGGGATAGGCTATGTTTGTTGTTCGTGCGCTCGCACTGGCGGCGGTGGTTGGCCTAGCAGCGTGCGTCTCGCTGGTCGCCCCGTACGATCCGCAGTTTGACCAGGACCTCAACAAGCTTTCACAGGATACCGCGAAGTTTCTCGCCGCCGCGGCATCGGGTGGGCCGGAGCGACTAACCTCCTCCAAGGAGGCCGTTGCTTACTTCGCCGCCGGATACAATACGCTGGATCGGTTGTCGCAAAGGGCGGCTCTGAAGCGCGGCAGGTCTTGTATCGGCAACGAGGCCCTAAAGGCATTTGCCGACCAGCCCACCAGCCGCAGCAAACTGCCGGAGGACTATGTCAAATTCGATTGCCTCGAGGCGCAACTCTATTTCGTGCGATTCTACCTCGATCAGCTAGCCTTCGCGGAAGATACCGGAGGTGCCTTGAACAAGGGCGAGGTTGATGCAACAGGCACGCCGCTGCAGACCGCAATCCTCGGCGCGATCCAGACCTTTTTGGTTTCCAAACCGGCTTAGGAGGCGGGAATGGCCGCGGTCTCCGAGAACATCGCAAATCTCATCCTCGCTCAGGCGACGGCCAAGGGCACCGATACGTGGACCCGCATCCAGTCCGCATCCCAAGTGTATGTACGCGGTTACGCCCAAACACTCTTAGCAACTGCCAAGGCAGTGACAGCAGGTGACATTACGGCTAGCGAGGCGAAGCAGTACGCGAAGAACGCCATGTTCCTTCTCGCGATGGGAATCACAAACGTGACTCACATCATGCTGTTTGAAGTCCAGTCATTCCTGAACGGTGTGATTAAGGCGATCAAAGATCAGATCAACGGGCTGTTGCCCTTCGCGCTCCTATAGGTAGGGCCCTAACTCTGCATTGCAGGCTGACTGTTGGTCCGTCGCGATTGATCTATATTGCGTCACCGCGGGTTTTGCCGGGCTGACCACGGCGCTATTTTCCGCTACTTTCCGGCCAAAGGGATGCCGGGAGAGCTGTGCATGATCCGGAAACTGGCACTGGCAGCGGCGATTTCGCTAGGCATGTCCGCCATTGCGGGCCACGCCCTCGCGGACGATCTCACCGACGGCATCGCCAAGTTGCCCGGCGCGGTCGAAGAGGTCCGGATCGCCGGCACATGGGATTCCGGCGGGAACAGCGGCGCCTACCGGGTGGTGATCGCGCGGTCGGGCGGCGATCAGGTTACGGCCCGGCTGTTTGTGCAGTGGATCGCCTACGAGGACGATGGTGGCGCCACTGTAAAAAATACCATCGAGATCAAGGAGCTTGCCGATCTCAAGCTCGATATCGTCGATTTCACTTCGGAATCCGATCAGGATGGTCTTTCGGTTTACATCCAGACGCTGAATCCCAACGGCAGCACCGACCAGAACTACGAGTTGTTTGTTACTTCGCCGACTGAATATCGCTTCGGTCCGGCCAGCAATTAGCCGCCTTGCTAACCACGAATTCATGGTTCGCCTCATTGACTTCGAGGCCTCAATCCCTATGTTGCACTGCGTCAATCTAATTGGCCGCCATGCGAGTCGCCGTCCGCGTCACCGCGGCCGCAGGCTGGGTTTTGTATTGAGAGAATGAGCTTTCAGAATCTTGGACTAAGTCCGAAGGTCCTCGGCGCAGTCGAGGCCAGCGGCTACGTTGAGCCGACGCCGATCCAGGCGCAGGCAATCCCCCACGTCCTTTCGCGCCGCGATGTCATCGGCATCGCCCAGACGGGCACCGGCAAGACAGCCTCGTTCGTGCTGCCGATGCTGACGCTCCTCGAGCAAGGGCGGGCACGGGCGCGCATGCCACGCACGCTCATCCTCGAGCCGACGCGTGAGCTTGCCGCCCAGGTGGAGGAAAACTTCATCCGCTACGGCCAGAACCACAAGCTGACGGTGGCGCTCATCATCGGCGGTGTGTCCTTCGACGACCAGTTGAAGAAGCTGGATCGCGGCGCCGATGTACTGATCGCCACGCCGGGCCGGCTGCTCGACCTGTTCGAACGCGGCAAGCTGCTGATGACGGGTGTCGAGATTCTCGTCATCGACGAGGCGGATCGCATGCTCGACATGGGCTTCATCCCCGATATCGAGCGCATCTGCAAACTGCTCCCCTTCACGCGGCAGACCTTGTTCTTCTCCGCGACCATGCCGCCCGAGATCCAGCGGCTGACCGACAACTTCCTTTCCAATCCCGTGCGCGTCGAAGCCTCGAAGCCGGCGACCGCTGCTTCGACCATCAGCCAGCGGCTCGCCACTTCCGGACGCGAACCGGTCGACAAGCGGGCTGTCCTGCGCGCGCTCATACGGGGCGCCACGGATTTCAAGAACGCGATCATCTTCTGCAATCGCAAGCGCGACGTCGCGACGTTGCATCGGTCGCTTGCCAAGCACGGCTTCAGCGTCGGCGCGCTTCACGGCGACATGGACCAGCGCTCGCGGATGGCGACGCTCGACGATTTCCGCAAGGACAAGCTTACGCTGCTGGTCGCCAGTGATGTCGCCGCGCGCGGCCTCGACATCCCGGCGGTCAGCCACATCTTCAACTTCGACGTGCCGACGCATGCGGAGGATTATGTCCACCGCATCGGCCGTACCGGCCGCGCTGGCCTCACAGGTACCGCGATCACCATCGCAACTTCGCTTGACCGCAAATACGTGAGCGCCATCGAGAAGCTGACCGGCCAGCCGATTACCCCGATCGAGGTGGAGGCCGGCGCCGAGCGCGCCGCCTCATACAGCCGCGGTCGCGCCGAGCGGGAGGAGCACGCCGAAACCGGGCGCCATGATCGCCCGGCGCGGCATGAACATCGCGGCCGCCGCGACAACGGCGACAGGCGTGCCGACCATCGCCACGAGAGTCCGAGCCAGCACGAAGCGAAGCCTCGCGAGGACGACCGGCGGCATTCGCATGAAAACCGGCAGCCGGCTAACGAGAGCAGGCCGCCGCGTCATGAACAGCCGCGAGAACAACGGCCTCCCCGGCGCGAAGAGCGGCGCCCGCGTGACCACCGACACGATCGTGACGACGGCCCGCCCGTAGTGGGGCTTGGCGACCATGTGCCGGATTTTCTGCGGAAGCCGGTGAAGGTTCCTAGCGCCTAGGCCGAACGCCCTTCAGTCCATTACCGCGCGCCGGTCTATGTCCTCGATCCGGCTGATGCCCGTCAGCGCCATGGTTGTGTCGAGTTCCTTTCGGATGAACTCGATCGCCTTGGCGACGCCGCGCTGCCCGTCCGCCCCGACTGCCCAGGCATAGGCCCTGCCGATCAGGCAGGATTGGGCGCCCAGCGCCAGCGCCCGCATGACATCCTGCCCGGTGCGGATACCGGAATCGAACATCACCTCGATGTCACCTTCCACCGCTTCGGCAATGTGCGGCAGCACCGAGATGGACGACGGCGCTCCGTCGAGCTGCCGGCCGCCGTGGTTGGAGACGACCAGAGCATCGGCCCCGGTCGCGACGGCGTTTCGTGCGTCCTCGACGTCGAGGATGCCCTTGATGATCAGCTTCCCGCCCCAGAGATCCTTCACCCATTCGACGTCTTTCCACGACAGAGCATCGTCGAACTGCCTGGATGTCCAGGTTGCGAGCGAAGTAACGCCCTCCATGCCCTTCACGTGGCCCGCGAGGTTGCCGAAGGTTCGATGCCGCGTCCCCAGCATGCTGAGGCCCCACTCCACCTTGGTCGCCATGTTGAGCACATTGTTGAGCCGGATCGCTGGCGGGACCGACAGGCCGTTCTTCACATCGCAGTGGCGCTCGCCGAGCACCTGGAGATCGGCGGTCAGTACCAGCGCGCTGCACTTCGCCGCCTTGGCCCGCTCGATCAGCGAACGGACGAAACCACGATCCTTCATCACGTAGAGCTGGAACCAGAACGGCTTGTCGACCGCGGCGGCGACATCTTCGATCGAACAGATCGACATGGTCGAAAGGCAGAACGGGATTCCCGCCGCCTGCGCCGCCTTGCAAGCAAGAATCTCTCCGTCGCCGCGCTGGAGCCCCGTCATCGCCACCGGTCCGAGAGCCAGCGGTAGCGGCACCTTCTCGCCGAGGATCGTCCCGCTGGTGTCTCGGCTTGCCATGTCGACCAGCACGCGCTGGCGAAGCTTCACCTTTTCCATGTCGGCGCGATTGGCGCGGAGAGTCTGCTCGGAGTAGCTGCCCGCGGCAACGTAGTCGTAGAACATCCGCGGCACCTTGCGCTCGGCGATGCGCCGCAAGTCCTCAATGCATGTGTAGACAGTCATCAATCCCCTCATGCCCGGCATGGCCGCGCTTCCCGGCCTTTCCTGGCCGCAGATGAAGCAGCATCGCCGCCCGGGTCAAGCGGGGGCTTCCACGGCTCAGAGGACGAAGGGGATCAGCGCCGGCACGCGCTTGCGGTAGCTCTCGTAGACGTCGCGGAATGTCTCGACCATCCAGGCCTCTTCGAGGCGGAGCTTGTACCAGCAGGAGGCCGCGACCAGCGCCAATGCTGCCAGGTCGCGCCACTCGCCGAAGACGAGCGCCGTGCCGACGATCGCTGCAAGCAGCCCGGTGTAGATCGGATGACGGACGATGGCGTAGGGGCCGTTTTCGATGAGCGCATGGTCCTGCTTGACCGTAACCGTCGCGCTCCAGTTCGAGCCGAGCTGGATCCGCGCCCAAATCGCGAAAGCAAATCCTGCCGCGGCGACGACCAGCCCGATGATTTCGATCGCCACGGTGTCGGGGACGAAGCGGCCGTAGAGTACAGGCAGCGGCAGTCCACGCCCGATCAGCAACCACGCCGCCAGCCACAGCGGCAAACTGTATGCGAGACGCGAGATGCCGTCGCCCTCGCGTTCGGTCGGCTTGTTTCCCTGGGCGGAGATCGCCCAGTAGAGCGCCCAGCCGGCCCAGAGCACCGCCACGACGATATGAGATACCGCATACATCACATTGCTCCTCCATTCAGGAGGGCGGGATGATTCCCAAATGTGTCGAGATCAGGCTTCGGCGGAAGCGCGTTCTGTCGCAGGCTTGAGTTCCACCGACTCGCCGCAGCCGCACGAGGACACCTCGTTCGGATTGTGGAACACGAAGCCCGAGCGCAGCTTGGTGGTCTCGAAGTCCATCGTGGAGCCGAGCAGGAACAACACGGCCTTCGGATCGACGTAGACGGTCGCGCCGTGAGCCGTCACCACGTCGTCGGCGGTGTCGGGCGTTTCGACCGGGTCCAGGGTATAGGCCATGCCCGCGCAGCCGGCGTTCTTCACGCCGACGCGCACACCGACCAGGTGCTTCTCGTTGTTGGCGATCAGGTCGCGCACGCGCGCGGCGGCGCTCTCGGTGAGCGAAATCACAGACGGGCGGGAACGAGCAACCATGGTCAAGCCTATATCAGTCCGCGCTAAGATGGGGCCGTTCGCCGACGAGGGCAAGATGCACCAAATGATTGAATTGTCTTACCCTTTCGACGCCAACGCATCGTGGATCGCGCGATAGGCCGGTTTTGGGCGATAGCCCGCGTCGAAAGGAAGCGCAGCGCCCCGGCCGTTGAAGTATTCCGGCACCCAGGAATAGGCATCGGTGAAGCCCCAGGTCAGCAGCGCCTTGCAGTTTGACAAAGACAGGCAAAGCGATGTCACCGACTCGTAGGCCTTCGCCTGGCTCTCCAACGCCGCGTCGTCGGTGGGCGTCGGCGTTCGTACGTCCAGCTCGGTGATCGATAGTTCCAGACCCAGTGCCGCAAGTCGCTGCGCGTTTTCTGAATTGTCGGGCCCGGCGCGAAAATCGTTGGCGACGTGCATCTGCCAGCCAACTCCATCGATCGGAACCCCCTGCTCCTGCAACGACCTTACCAACTCATACACCGCATCCGACTTCGCGCCCGCGCCCTCGGCGCCGTAATCGTTGTAATAGAGCTTCGCCTGGGGATCGGCCTCGCGCGCAAACCGGAACGCCATCGCGATATAGCTTGGCCCGATCAGCCGGTACCAAAGGGATTCCTGCCGCAGCGTGCCATCATCCCCGATCGCTTCGTTGACCACGTCCCAGGCCGCCACCCGCCCGCGATAGCGCGTTACCAGCGTGGCGATGTGATCGCGCAGCGCGGCGATCGCATCCTCCCGCGAAAGGCCATACACCCAGGCCGGCACCTGCCTGTGCCAAACGAGCGTGTGGCCGCGAATGGCCATGCCATTCCTCTTGGCGAAATCAACTATCGCGTCGGCTCCATCGAAGTCGTAGGCGGAAGGAACCGGATGCACCCACTCCCATTTGAAAGCGTTTTCCGCGACGATGACGCTGTATTCGCGCTTCAGCACCTCACGATATTTTGGATCTAGCCTGAGCGGCCCCACCGCGACCGCCGCGCCGATCTTGATGCCACGTGCGTCTGCCAGCACTCGTAGAGATTCTGCCGAGGCGGGACCGGATGCAGCCGCCAGACCCAGTACTCCGAGGACCAGCGCCAGGCTCCGTGGAGTGGTCCGGCTCAATACCAATCCAGCGCGACTTTAGCTTCGTCCGACATCCGCTCAGGCGTCCACGGCGGATCGAAGACCATGTTCACGGTGACGTTGTTGACGCCGGGGATGAGGCTGACCGCATTCTCCACCCAGCCCGGCATCTCTCCCGCCACCGGGCAGCCGGGCGCGGTGAGCGTCATGTCGATCTCGATGTTGCGGTTGTCGTCTATGTCGACGCGGTAGATCAGGCCAAGCTCATAAATGTCGGCCGGAATCTCGGGGTCGTAAACCGTCTTCAGCGCGCCGACGATGTCACCGGTCAGCCGCTCCAGTTCCTCCGGCGGGATAGCCGAGCCGGTCGCGTGCGGCTTGACACCCGGCGCGCTGGCGGCTCGCTCCGGTTCGGCAACCGGGGCGGCGGAAGGGGCGGTTGAAGCGGCGTCATCCATCGCAGTCACGCGAAAAAATCATGGGCCTTCTGCAGGGCGTCGGCAAGGCGGTCAACTTCCTCAACCGTATTGTAGAGCGCAAACGAGGCCCGGCATGTTGCCGTCGTGCCGAAGCGCGCGAGCAGGGGCTGGGCACAGTGCGTACCTGCCCGCACCGCCACGCCGGCGCGATCGATGATCGTCGAAACGTCGTGCGGGTGGGCGCCAGCCATGTTGAAGGCGACGATGGCGCCCTTGCCTCTCGCCTGCCCATAGATGGTGAGACTGTTGATGCGCGACAAGCGTTCCTGCGCGTAGGCCGCCAGCGACGCCTCGTGCGCGGCGATCTTCTCCCGCCCAATGCTTTCCACGTAGCGGAGCGCCGCCCCCAGTCCGATCGCCTGCACGATCGGGGGCGTTCCCGCCTCGAAACGATGCGGGGGCTCGGCATAGGTGACGCGATCCTCGCTGACTTCCGCGATCATCTCGCCGCCGCCCATGTAGGGCGGCATCGCACGCAGACGGTCGCGCCTGCCGTAGAGCACGCCGATACCGGTCGGCCCATAGAGCTTGTGCCCGGTAAAGGCATAGAAGTCGCAGTCGATGTCCTGAACGTCCACCGGCAGGTGCACTGCGCCCTGGCTGCCATCGATCATGACCGGAATGCCGTGCGCGTGCGCAATCCGGCAAATCTCCTTCACCGGCACCACGGTGCCAAGCACGTTCGACATGTGCGTGATCGCGACGATCTTCGTCCGCGCGGACAGCAGCTTCTCGAATTCGTCCAGCAGGAAGGTCCCGTCGTCGGCGACCGGTGCCCACTTGATGACGGCGCCCTTCCGCTCGCGGTGGAAATTCCACGGCACGATGTTGGAATGGTGCTCCATGATCGAGAGCACGATCTCGTCGCCCCTGCCGATGCCATCGCGGCCGAACGAGTCAGCCACCAGATTGATCGCTTCGGTCGCGTTGCGCGTGAAGATGATCTCTTCGGTGTGCGCCGCATTGATGAAGCCGCGGACGATCTCGCGCGCCTCTTCGTATTTCTCCGTCGCCGCGTTGGAGAGGAAATGCAGGCCGCGGTGAACGTTGGCGTACTCGGACGTATAGGCGTGCCTGACCGCGTCGATTACCGCCTGCGGCTTCTGCGCCGATGCCGCATTGTCGAGGTAAGTCAGCGGCTTGCCATAGACCTCGCGCGACAGGATGGGAAAATCGCGACGGATGGCCTGCACATCATACGGGAGGGCGGCCGGCGCGTTCATGTCGCGCTCCGCTCACCCCGCCGGCGCAACCAGGCGCTGACCACGCCCTTCAGCGACGCCGCCAGCGCTTCATCGCTGATCGAGTCAATCGCATCGTCAAGGAAAGCCTCGATCAGCAGCTGCTCAGCCTGCGGCCGCGGAACGCCGCGCGCCATCAGGTAGAAAAGCTGTGTGTCGTCGATCCGCCCCGATGTCGCACCGTGGCCGCACTGGACATCGTCGGCGAAGATCTCGAGCTCCGGCTTGGCCGCAAACTGGGCTGACTCGGCGAGAAGCAGCGCCTGCGTCATCATCTTGCCGTCGGTCTTCTGCGCGTCCGGCTGCACCACGATGCGGCCCTGGAACACGCCCTCGGCATCGTCGTCGACGACGCTCTTGAAGCGCTCGCGGCTCTGCGAATGGCCCTCGGCATGCTCGATGACCAGCGTCTGGTCGCCGTGCTCGCGGCCCTTCAGCATGGTAGCGCCGTTGTATCCGAGTGTGATGCCGCGGCCTGCAATCGTCGTGAAGCCCTGCCACCGCCAAAGCGCACCGCCGGCATTGACGCTGAGATGATTGAGCGTCACGTCGGCAGAAAGCCGGGCCGCCAGCGTCCCGATATGCTGCGCGCCATCGCCTTCCGTCTGGAGGCGCGCCCACTCCACTTTTGCACCTTGGCCCGCCGCAAGCTCGGTGACCGCATTGACCTGATAATTCTGCCCTGCTGGACCGCGGTAGCTTTCGACGATCCGCACCGAAGCATTTGCGCCGATGGAGACCACGTCGCGCGAAAAAGCTGCGACCGGCTCCCGCGCGGCCACGATATGGACGATCTCGATCGCGCGTCTTGGCCTCGCGCCCTTGGCCACATCCACGACGACGCCGCCCTGCATCAGCGCGCTGTTGAGCATCAGCGCGACATCATCGCCGTCGGCAAAAAGCTGGCCGACCCGATCCGGATTCTTCGCCAGCACACCGGCCAGCGAAGTGACCGTCACGCCCTCGGCGCCCGCAAGGTCCGAGAGGTCGGGCCGATAGCTTCCATTGACCACAACGATGCGGGCCCGATCGAGCCCTGCCAACGCGTCTTCGGCCAGCAGGTGCTCCAGCACGGCCTCGTCAGCGTCGCCGGCGAGCGGCGCAGCCGACTTCATCAGCGCGCGAAGGTCGGTGTACTTCCACGCCTCGACGCGCCGGTGCGGCAGCCCGCTCCGCTCGAACAGCGCCATCGCCGCATCGCGGCGGCGGCGCACGGCATCGCCGCCGGGCAGGCCATCGGCAGCCGCCTTGTACTGGGCGGCCAAGGCCTCTTCAGCCTTGGTGCGCAGCGATCTCGGTTCCGCGGTCACGATCGTGTCTCAGGCTGCTGCGCCGGTGAACTCGGCGTAGCCCTTCTCCTCGAGCTCCAATGCCAGCTCCTTGCCGCCGGAACGGACGATCTTGCCGGCCGAAAGGACGTGGACGAAATCGGGCACGATGTGGTTCAGCAAGCGCTGGTAGTGCGTGATGACGATCACGCCGCGCTCGGGCGACTTCATCGCGTTAACGCCGTCGGCGACGACGCGCAGCGCATCGATGTCGAGGCCAGAGTCGGTTTCGTCCATCACGCAGAGCTTCGGCTCCAGCAGAGCCATCTGCATGATCTCGTTGCGCTTTTTCTCTCCGCCGGAGAAGCCGACATTAAGCGGGCGGCGCAGCATCTCCTGCGTCACGTTCAGCCGGTCGGCGACCTCGCGCACCTTGCGCACGAATTCCGGGGTGGTGAGCTCGGCCTGCCCGCGCTTCTTGCGCTGCGCATTCAGGGCGGACTTGAGAAACGTCATGGTCGCGACGCCGGGAATTTCGATCGGGTACTGGAAGGCAAGGAAAACGCCCGCCGCCGCCCGCTCATCCGGCTCCATTTCCAGGAGGTCCTGCCCTTCGAAGCTGATCGAGCCTCCCGTGACCTCGTAGCCCGGCCGGCCAGCCAGCACATAGGCAAGCGTCGATTTGCCCGAGCCGTTGGGCCCCATGATCGCGTGTGTCTCGCCCTTATCGACGACGAGATCGATGCCACGGAGGATTTCCCGGTCGTCGACCGAGACTTGCAGGTTCTTGATTTCGAGCATTGCCATTCGACTAGGACCTTACTGATCGTCTCCCCAGCGCCACCGCCACTCTCCGGTGGTCTTGGCGCGGACGAAGGTGAGAAACACGTAGAGAGCGACCGCCACGAAAACGAGGAACCCGACGATGCGGCCGAGCGCCTGCCCGTCCGGCACCGGGAACTCACCGAAAATCACCAGCGCGACGACGATCAGGATGATCGGAAAGGCGATGATCGTCGCCCACCCCTGCCACGTCGACGGAGACGAACCGTAGCCGTAGCGCCTCTGCCTGAACCAGGGCTCGTTCATTTCTCCCCCTCCCAATAGTTGAGCGAACTCTCTTTGCGGCCGATGTAGCGGATGCCGCCCTTGCCGGTCGCCCAGTCGTAACGCGACGTGACCGCGAACTTGCCAGAGTCCGGATACTCCGCGACGTCGCTGCCGGCGCTGTTGGCCGAAATGCCGAGATACTTCAGCGTTGTCTTGCCGGTATTCATCAACTGATGCGCGTGTTCTGCACCGCCCGTCGGTGCGGCCAGCACGTCGCCCGCCTTCACCGGATAGCTCTCGCTCCCGAAACGGTAAGTGCCCTCGCCTTCGAGTATGACGAACAGCTCATGTGTCAGGTGATGGCTGTGGTACGGAAACGCCTTCTGTCCCGGCTCGACCACATGCAGCATCACGCCGATGCCGGTCGACCCAATCGCGCGGCCGAACGAACCGACCCTGGCGACGAATTCCTTGCCGTTTCCGGCGTCCCGCAGCGGCACTTCAGCGACGTTCATCACCGGCTTCGGGCTCGCATCGGCCATGCTCAATTTCCCGCGTATTCGATGTGGCGGATGTGGTCGTAGTGCTGTGCGCGATCCTCGAAGCGCTTCAGCACGGCGCGCGCCTGCGGCGGCACGAAGGAGCGCTCGTAGTCCTCGCCGACGAAGGCCTTGACCGCGGCCACCGAGTCGAAGCGCATGATGGTGATGAATTCCACTTCGTCGCCGACGCTGCGCCGCAAGAGATCGATGCCGCGATAGCCCTCGATCTTCTTCTCGGCGATCATCTGGAAGACTTCGTCCTGCACGATGCGCTGGTAGGCATCCGCGTTCTGCGGGCTCGTCCAGCCGTGCCAGATGCGGAAGATCACCCGACGCTCCCCTCCAGGCTAATGCCGATGAGCTTCTGCGCCTCGACGGCGAACTCCATCGGCAACTGCTGGATGACGTCCTTGACGAAGCCGTTGACCACCAACGCCACCGCCTCTTCGTCGTCGAGACCGCGGCTGCGGCAATAGAACAGCATGTCGTCCGAGATCTTCGAGGTGGTCGCCTCGTGCTCGAAGGTGACCGAGGAATTCTTCGCCTCGATGTAGGGAATCGTGTGCGCGCCGCACTTGTCGCCAATGAGAAGCGAGTCGCAATTGGTGTAGTTGCGCGCTCCGGTCGCCTTGCGGTGGCTAGTCACCAGCCCGCGATAAGTGTTGTTCGAGTAGCCGGCGGCGATGCCCTTGGAGATGATGCGGCTCCGCGTGCGCTTGCCGAGATGGGTCATCTTGGTGCCGCTGTCGACCTGCTGGTGCCCGTTCGACACGGCGATCGAATAGAACTCGCCAACACTGTCGTCGCCGCGCAGGATGCAGCTCGGATATTTCCAGGTGATCGCCGAGCCGGTCTCGACCTGCGTCCATGAGATCTTCGAGCGGTCGCCGCGGCAGTCGCCGCGCTTGGTGACGAAGTTGTAGACGCCGCCCTTGCCCTGCGCGTCGCCGGGGTACCAGTTCTGCACCGTCGAGTACTTGATCTCGGCGTCGTCCAGCGCGACCAGCTCGACCACCGCGGCGTGGAGCTGGTTCTCGTCGCGCATCGGCGCAGTGCAGCCTTCGAGGTAGGAGACGTAGGCGCCCTCCTCCGCGATGATCAGCGTGCGCTCGAACTGGCCGGTGTTGCGCTCGTTGATGCGGAAATAGGTCGAGAGCTCCATCGGGCAGCGCACGCCCTTCGGCACGAACACGAACGAGCCGTCGGAGAAGACCGCCGAATTGAGCGTGGCGTAGAAATTATCAGTCACCGGCACGACCGAGCCGAGATACTTGCGCACGATGTCCGGGTATTCGCGGATCGCCTCCGAGATCGAGCAGAAGAGGACGCCGGCCTTCTTCAACTCCTCGCGGAACGTCGTCACCACGGAAACGGAGTCGAATACCGCGTCGACCGCGACCTTGGCGCCCGAAACGCCGGCCAGCACTTCGCGCTCGCGCAGCGGAATGCCGAGCTTCTCGTACGTCGCCAGAAGCTGCGGATCGACTTCGTCGAGGCTCTTCGGCCCGGCCGTCTTCTTCGGCGCGGCGTAGTAATAGATGTCCTGGAAGTCGATCTTCGGATACTTCACCCGCGCCCAGGTCGGCTCGGTCATGGTCAGCCAGCGGCGGTACGCGCCGAGCCGCCATTCGAGCATCCAGTCCGGCTCGTTCTTCTTCTGCGAGATGAAACGGACAATGTCTTCCGAGAGGCCCTTGGGAGCCTTCTCGGACTCGATGTCCGTGACGAACCCATACTTGTACTGGTCGACGTCGATCCGGCGAACCTGATCGACCGTCTCGCGAACGGCAGGCATTCCCTACTCCATCCACAGCGGTTTCAAGGACCGCGGGCGAGCGATGACGACGACGCTAGGCCGCCTGAATCTCTCCAGAGGCGACGTGCTTTAACACGCCTTTCCACGCAGTTGCGAATGAATCTAAGTCGTTTTCGGCCGATTCCCACCCCAGGCTTAAGCGAATTGCCGAGCGGGCGAGTTCCGGCTTGACGCCCATCGCAGCCAGCACATGGCTCGGCCCGACCTTGCCGGAGGAGCAAGCGGAACCTGACGAGACAGCGACGCCCGCCAAATCCATTGCAATAACAATGGTTTCTGCCGACGCGCCGGGAACGCCAAAGCACAGCGTCTGGGGAAGCCGCGGAACACCGCCGCTGAACACGACCGCATTCGGCCCAACTGTATCGGCCAGCCGGTCCCGCCAGCCCGCCCATAGCCCTGCCTTGCCAAGGTCGCCCAACGCTGCGGCAGCAGCCGCGCTGAAGCCCGCGATGGCGGCAACGTTCTCCGTGCCGCCCCGTGCCCGGCGCTCCTGCCCGCCGCCGGTCAGTAGCGGCGCGAAAATCACATCCTCGCTCGCCCGCACGATCGCACCGGCCCCTTGCGGCCCACCAATCTTGTGGGCGGAGAGCGTCAGCGCATCGACACCAAGCGTTGCAATGTCGAGCGGGATGCGCCCCGCTGCCTGCACCGCGTCGCAATGGACGATCGCACCCGCCTCGCGGGCTGCTCGCGCGATCTCGGCGACCGGCTGGATCGCCCCTGTTTCGTTGTTGGCGAGCATCACCGATACCAGCGCCCGCCCCCGCACCCGTGCCAGCATTGTCCGAACCACGCCGGGATCGATCAGGCCTTCGCCATCGACCGGGATCGTCTGCACTTCGTCGGCGGCAAACCCGCCGCCGGCGAGCACCGACGGATGTTCGGTCGCGCCGACCAGCAGCGCCGCAAGCTCGACCGGCTTGCCACCAATGCGCCAGTCGGGCGTGAGCACTGTGTTATTGGCCTCGGTGCCGCCGCTGGTGAACGTGACAAGCTCGGCATCGCCGCCGACCAGCCGCGCAACCGCCGAGCGCGCCGCCTCGACATGAGCCCGCGCCCTGCGGCCCTCGGCATGCACGGACGAGGCATTGCCGACCTCCTCCAGCGCGGCGACCATGGCGGAGCGCGCTTCGGGGCGAAGCGGGGCCGTGGCGTTGTAGTCGAGATAGGTTCGCACGAGCGCCCGTCCTAGCGGCCCCGATTGCGGCCAGCGACAAGCTCGGCCATCTCGGCCTGCGCGTCCGCCTTCAGCCCATCGACCACGCCCGGAATATCCACCGCCGGCCGGTTCTGGCTGGCCTTCCACTTGCCATCGATGCGCGTGATGGCGATCTCAACGCCGACGATCCCGCGCAACTGCCCGGCCACATAGTTGGGCGGCGCATCGGCGACCTGCCACGGCGCGGCACGGGGACTCTCCTGATGTGCGGTCAGCGCCTCGATCTGGCGGCGCAGCCAAGCTTCATCTTCGATGACGCCGATCCGGCCGTGCACTTGGACCACCGCATAATTCCATGTCGGCACGACCTTCCCCGTCTCCTGCTTGGCCGCGTACCAGGATGGTGTGATGTAAGCTTCGGCACCCTGGAAGACGACCAGCGCCTCGAACGCCGGATCGAGGTCCTGCCACTGCGGGTTCGGTCGTGCGAGGTGGCCACGCAGAAGGCCGTGTTCGCCAGCCGAGGCATCGAGAACGAAGGGAATGAGGTTGGCATGCAGTTCGGCCGCTCCCTTGGTCACAAGCAGGCCGAGAGGATGGGAGCGGATCAGCGCGTGCTGGACCGCGGGATCGTCCTCCCGAAAGTGTGGCGGCTGGTACATGGCGTCGACCGGTGAAATCCTCGGCAAAATAATGTAGTCGCCCGGGCCAGAATCATCAAACTTTCCAGCAGCTTCCTCAGCTGCCTTGTTTCAGGCGCGGGCGGCCAGCATCGCAAAGATCGCCCAGAAATGAATTGCCGCGCCTGCCACGACGAAGCCGTGCCAGATGGCGCGCTGGTAGCGCAACTTTTCCAGCGAAAAGACGATCGTCCCGCTCGTATAGACGACTCCGCCTGTCACGATCAGCAAAGGGACCGGCGCGGAGAGCGCCGACAGGAACGGCCCGGCCGCCACCAGGCCAATCCAGCCGAACCCGATGTAGAGCAGCGTGGTCAACCGCTGGGACCCGCCCGGCGCCTGGAGCAGCTTCACCGCGACCCCGATTGCCGCGATCGCCCACACCGCGATCGTCATCCACAACGCCCAGGACCCGCTGAGCGCCGCCACTGTAAACGGCGTGTATGTCCCCGCGATCATGACGAAGATCGCCGCGAGGTCGAGGCGTCGCCAGAACTCGCGAAACGGAAGCCGGACGCCGAGGTTGAAGGTCGCCGAGAAACCCAGCATGGCGACCAGCCCGAAGGCATAGATCGCGGCCACCGTCGTGTGAGAGCCCCACACAATCGTCGCGCCGATCAGGAATGCGGTCGCGGCAAGTGCGGCCGTGAGCCCGACCGCATGAACCGCGCCGTCTGCGATAACCTCACTCCGGCTGATCGACCGCTCCGTCCCCACCATCACGCACGCCCGTTCAAGATGCTTGCCACCTACCGGTCAACTATGGCGCCTGCGCGTCCCGGCCAGCGCCCATGTGCGGTTATCCTTGAATTTGCCCCCCGCCATTGTGATATGAAGTCGCCGACTTCCCCGCCGGAATGGCGGGAATAGGCCAATTCCGCCACCGATTGCGTTTCTGCCGGCCAAGCCGGAGCGCGTGGCGTCACCACGAGGTCCACAGCAGACCATGCCCGAAGTGATTTTCGCCGGACCGGCAGGCCGCCTCGAAGGCCGCTTTCAACCGGCCAAGAAGAAGAACGGCCCGATCGCCATCATCCTGCATCCGCACCCGCAGTTCGGCGGCACGATGAACAACCAGATCGCGTACCAGCTCTATTACATGTTCGCGAAGCGCGGCTTCGCGGTGCTCCGCTTCAACTTTCGCGGAGTCGGCCGCAGCCAGGGCGAGTTCGACCATGGATCGGGCGAGTTGTCAGATGCCGCGGCAGCGCTCGATTGGGTCCAGTCGGTCCATCTCGATGCCAAGAGCTGCTGGGTCGCCGGCTTCTCCTTCGGTGCCTGGATCGGGATGCAACTGCTGATGCGGCGGCCAGAAATCGAGGGCTTCATCTCGATCGCCCCGCAGCCGAACCTCTATGACTTCACCTTCCTGGCGCCCTGTCCGTCATCCGGCCTGATCGTTCACGGCGACCTCGACAAGGTGGCCCCGCCGAAGGACGTTCAGACGCTGGTCGACAAGCTGAAGACCCAGAAGGGCATCAAGATCGACCAGCAGATCATCAAGGGCGCCAACCACTTCTTCGAAAACAGCGTCGACGAATTGCTTGGCGTCTGTTCGACTTACGTCGACCGGCGGCTGGCAGCAGCCGCCGCCGCGGAGCAGGCCTGAACAGCCTCGGGGGGCCTCTAGGACTCCCCGGCTCCGTTCCCTGAATCCGGACCCCGCGCTTGCGGAGGCCCGCGGTTAAGCCAGCGCCTCAGCATCGCGGCGATTTCCTTCGGTGTCTGGAAAATCGGAATGCGTGGCCGGGCCTCGACAACGTGCTCCATTGCCAGGCCGACCTCTTCGACGACTCCGTCTTCGCTGACGCTGCGAACGATGGCGTCGACCGGGCCCAGGGCAACCCGATCGCCGGACTCGACCACGCCGGCAAGCTCGCGGCGCAGGAAGGCCCCGATCATCACGTTCTCGTCGCCCGCCGCCACCGCGATGGGATAGGCCTTGGCGATGTCGCCGAGCCGAGTATCGGGTGGCACTGCGAATTCGCCGTAGAGGCTCGGATCCTCGCGACCCGGCGCCGGCCCGGCAAACAGCTTGTCGAGCAGTTTGACATATTCCGGCGTGGTGATGACGTAGATGCGGTCGCCCGCCTGTGGCCGGCCGAAGCGGTGCGGCCGGAGCGCTCGCCCATCGCGGACCACCAGCGACGGCCGCGCCCAGCGCGGGATGCGCTGACCCTTGCCGACGACGCTCTCGGGATGGACGACGTAGGCGACGACCTCGTGCCGCCCGCTGCCCGGCAGCTCGAGCTCGAAGCGGTCGACCGGGCCCAGCCGCTGCGGCACGATCAATCCGAGAAACCGCGCCACCGGTCCGATCGTCCACCCCTGCAGCAGCAGCGACACGAGCACCACGATGAACGTGGCGTTGAAGATCGTCTGACCGTTCGGCAGTGCAAAGACGATCGGCAGAATCGCGAGCAGGATGGATGTCGCGCCGCGCAGGCCGACCCATGCGATGAACGCCATTTCCTGTCGTGAGAAACCGAACGGGAGCAGGCAGACCCACACGGCGAGCGGACGCGCCACCACCGTCAGGAACAGAGCGATCCCGATCGATGCCGGCAAGACGCTCACGAATTCCGAGGGCGTCGCCAGAAGGCCCAGCGTCACGAACATGCCGATCTGCGCCAGCCACGTCGTTCCGGCCTGGAAACGGCGGAGCGACACCGTATGCCGCAGGCCGCTGTTGCCGGCGATGATCCCGGCGACGAAGACGGCCAGAAAGCCGCTGCCATGCAGGATTGCCGAGGTAGCGAAAGTCACCAGCGCAAGCGCCAGCACGATGATCGGGTAGAGCGCGGCCTCGAAAGAGGTCCGCCGGAGCACCTGAACGATCGCAATTCCGCCAACGACGCCAACGAGCCCGCCGACAATCGCCTGTAGCAGGAACTCGTTGACCAGGGTGCCGGTCAGGCCGCCTTCGTCGCCGCCGGCGGCGAGGTAGCCGACGATAGCCAGCGCCAGGAAGATGGCCATCGGGTCGTTCGATCCGGATTCGACCTCGAGTGTCGAGCGCACGCGATCGCGAAGCTGGATGTCGCCGACGCGCAGAAGAAAGAAGACCGCCGCGGCATCTGTCGGCGCCACTATGGCGCCCATCAGCACGGCCTCGATCCAGCCCAGCCCGAAAAGCCACCGCGCAGCGACCGCCACCACCGCCGCGGTCACCAGCACGCCGACCGTTGCCAGCAGGCCAGCCGGCGCAGCAGCGTGCCGCAGCGTGGCCAGCCGGGTCTCGAAACCGGAATCGAAGAGAATGATGGCGAGAGCGGTGACGCCGATGAAAAAGGCAGCGAAACCGTTGTCGAACTCGATGCCGCCGATTCCGTCCTCGCCGGCGACCAGGCCAAGCAACAGGAACACGAGCAGCAGGGGAGCGCCGAAGCGATAGCTGAGCAGGCTGGTGAACACCGCTACGACGACGAGCGCCGCACCGATCAGGATCGCGATGTACATGGCGTCAAACATTGACGTCGTTTCCAGTCGGGTCGCCGGCACCTCACCGGCAGCCAGTTGCAGCCAATGTCTTCACTTCAATGATTTCGAGCGCATTGTCGAGGGGTTCGTGTAGAATTGCAGGATGGGGATTGGTTTCGGGAGCCGCGGCCTCCATTCGGCCGCGGGAGCAACCGTTCTGGCACTGGCCGTGGCCGGGCCGGCGCTGCCGGTCTTTGCGCCCGCCGTGCCGGTAGGTGGCCCGCCAAATCCCTGTTACTGGCAGACCGTTCACTGGGTCGAGCTCAGCAAGACCGAGCGGTCCTTGTTGGGGCAGCTTGGGTGGAACGCCAGGAACTGGGAGTCCTATGACCGCAAGGATGACCCGCCCTCGGAATCGAAGCCGTGGGCGGACCTGACCGACCGGCAGCGCCGGATCAACGAGGCGCTCGGCATCAGCGAGAAGTCCTGGGACAATCCGCCCGAGTGCGAACAGACCTGACGAGCTAGTTCAGTCGCCGCGCCGCCAACACCGCGTTCAAGCCGCCGAAGGCAAACGAGTTCGACATGGCGATGTCGATCTTCATCTGCCGCGCCTGGTTCGGGACATAGTCGAGGTCGCAAACCGGGTCGGTGCCGAGATAGTTCAGTGTCGGCGGCGCGACGTTGTCGCGGATGGCGTAGAGGCAGGCGGCAAATTCCAGCGCCCCCGCTGCCCCCAGTGCATGACCGACCGCCGACTTGGTCGATGAGGCCGGGATCTTTCTCGCGCCCTCGCCGAAGGTCGCCTTCAGCGCCTCGGTCTCGGTACTGTCATTGGCGAGCGTGCCAGTACCGTGCGCGTTGATGTAGTCGACATCGGCGACATTCAATTCGGCGTCCACCAGGCAGCCCCTCATTGCCCGTGACATGCCGTTGACATCGGGGTTGGTCAGATCGCGGGCGTCGGCGCTCATGCCAAAGCCGACGATCTCGCCGATGATCCGTGCTCCGCGCGCCTTTGCCCCTTCCAACGTCTCCAGCACCATCATGGCCGCGCCCTCGCCGATGACGAGGCCCTTCCGGTCCTTCGAGAACGGCCGGCAAGTGTCGGTTGCCATGACGCGCAGCGCCTCCCAACCCTTTAGCGTACCAAGGTTGATGCAGGCTTCCGTGCCGCCTGTGACGGCCATCTCGGCAATGCCGCTGCGCACCATCTGGAACGCCGTTCCGATGGCATGTGTCGCCGACGAACAGGCACTGACGATGCCGAAGGACGGTCCGCGCAGGCCGATGTGCATTGACACCTGGCTCGCCGGTGCATTCGGCATCAGCTTCGGCACGGTCAACGGATAGACCCGGGTCGCCGATTCCTTGTAGAGGCGCTTGTAGGCATCATCCAGCGTGGTCGACCCGCCGATGCCGGTCCCCACGATGGTCGCCGTGCGCTCGGAGAGTTCCTCGGTGATGTCGATGCCCGAGGTCTTCACCGCCTCGCGGGCCGCGATCACGGCGAACTGCGATACACGATCGAGCGGCGCCAGCTGCCGCTCTTCGAAATGCGCCAGCGGGTCGTAGTTCTTGACCTCGGCGACGACCTCCTTCGCGAGCAGTTCCGGCGCAACGATGGTCGGCTGGCCGATGCCGCTGCGCCCTTCCTTCAGCGCCGACCAATAGGTTGCCGTGTCATTGCCGACCGGCGAGATGACTCCGCAGCCGGTGACAACGACCCGATGAGGCCACTTCACGTTTCTTGCTTCTGCGCGACGAGGCCCTGGATGGCCTTCACGACGTCGCCGACCGTAGCAAAGTCGGTCGCGGCGCTATTGGCATTGTAGGGAATCTGAATGCCGAACTTTTCTTCCAGGTCGAAGACCATCTCCAGGGCATCGATGGACTCGAGGCCCAGCGCCTGGAGGTTGTCGGTGAGCTTGATTTCCTTTCCGCCGGGCACCTTCTTGGCGATGATGGCTACGACATCCTGGGCCACGTCGGGCATGTGTTCTTGCTCCTCCCCTAGGGGATTTTCCTTTGTCCTAGCTAGCTACCGGCCCTCGGAGGCTTTTTCCAGAGCCTCCACCCGCTTTTTCAGGTCTTCCACCCGCGGATAGAAGGACTTGAGACGGGCAGTATTTGCATAACGTTCTAACGATTGGACGTGCGGGATGGCTGGCGTGCCGGAATACACCGCTCCAGCCGGAACATTCGTTGCAACCCCGGACGTTGCCGCGACCGTAGCACCGTCGCCGATGATCACGTGGTCCGCGATACCGGCCTCGGAGGCGATCACCACCCGGTCGCCGATGACCGCGCTGCCCGCGATGCCGGCGAGGCCGCAAATCAGGCAATTCTCGCCGATGACCACGTTGTGGGCGATCTGCACCTGATTGTCGATCTTGGTGCCGCGCCCGATGCGCGTCTGCCGCAGCGTCGCCCGGTCGATGGCGGTGCTGGCGCCTATTTCGACGTCGTCGCCGATGACAACGGTGCCGAGCGAATGGGTGCGCATCGGCCGCTCGATGCCATTGCGCGAGCCATCGGGATTGCTCACGGGAATGAAGCTGAAGCCGTCCGCGCCGATCGCGGCGTTGAACTGGATCCGCACGCGGTCGCCGATCTCCACGCGGTCGCCGATCCGCACACCGGGATAGATGATGCAGTCGCGGCCGAGGCTGACGCCGGCCCCGATGGTGACGTTGGCGAGGATCACCGAGCCCGGGCCGACGCTCGCTCCGGCGCCGATTGTCGAGTTCGGCCCGACGCTTACTCCGGCAGCGAGACGCGCATCCGGCGCCACGACGGCGCTCGCATGCACGCCTGCTTCATGCGCCGGACCGGGGTCGAACAGCGCGCTCAGGATGGCTAGGGCGATGCGCTCGTTGCCGCGATAGGGAATGGCGCTGGAACCTGCCGGCGCTTCCTTGCCCGGCGGGATAACGACGGCACCTGCGCGCGTCGTGGCGAGGTGGCCAAGTGCTTCATCCGTAAGGGCAATTGCAAGATCGCCGGGCCCCTCGGCATCGGCCGGGTGAACCAGCCGCGTGATCGCGAGGTCGCCGTCGCCGGAGACGGCGGACGAAAGCGCCGCCGCGATGTCGGAGAGTTTCCTGCCGCCCATGGCGGCTACCTAGCCCGGAATGGATTGCCCTGCCAAGCCGTTGTTACGGCTCGACAAAAACCCCGCCGGTCATGGGCTCGCGCACGCCGGTAGTGCCGGGGAACGTGATCGGCAGGCGGCGCCGGCTGCGCGCCGCGAGGTAGGCGAAAGCCTCGGCTTCGAGGAAATCCGCTGGCCAGCCAAGGCTCTGCGAGTGGCCCAACTGCCTGCCCAGCGTCTGGCCGATGGACTGCATCAGAACGCCGTTGCTAGCCCCGCCGCCTGCAACGACAATGCGGTCAGCCCCGCCGGCCATCACGATGCCTTTCACGATCGCGCCAGAAGTGAAGGCGGCGAGCGTCGCCGCACCGTCCTCGGTGGAGAGTTTCGCCACTGGCTCGGCGGAGAAGGCATCGCGGTCGAGCGATTTCGGCATGCGCCGCTCGAACCACGGATTGTCCATCAGCCGGGAGAGTGCGTCTTCATCGATGCGGCCGCGCGCGGCGTGCGCCCCGTCGCGATCCATCGGCTCGCCGGTGCGCTGGCGCATGAAATCGTCGATGAGCGCGTTGCCGGGCCCGGTATCGCCGGCGACCAGCGCGCCGTCGGGCGCAATGCGGGTGATGTTGGCGACGCCGCCAATGTTGAGCACGACCACCGTGCCGTGCAGGTTGGATTGCTGCACCAGAGCGCGGTGATAGACCGGCACCAGTGGGGCGCCTTCGCCGCCCGCCGCAACGTCGGCAGCGCGGAGGTCGAACACCACGGGGATGCCGAGCCGTTTTGCGAGACTTGCTCCGTTGCCGATCTGGACGGTCAGCCGCCGCTGCGGCGCGTGGAAAACGGTCTGGCCGTGGAAGCCGACAAGATCGAGCGCGAGATCGGGATGGTTTCGCCGCAGCTCTTCCACAGCCTCGGCGTGGGCGTCGGTCACGATCCGCTCGGCCTCTTCCAGCGCGCCCGGACGGTCGCCCCGGTCCGTCAGCGACCGGGCCTCGGCCAGCGCCCGCCGCAGCAACGCCCGCTCGGGCTCGCTGTAGGGGCGGAAATGCGTCGGCCCCCGCTCGCCGATGGCCTCGCCGTCGGTCTCGAGCACGGCGGCGTCGACGCCATCCATCGAGGTACCGCTCATCAGGCCGACGACAATCATGCTTTCGCGGGCCCTCCCCCGTGAAATCCGTAACTCATCCTGCTAAACAGCCGCGCGCGCCGCCGCAAGGCGGCCGCCAGCCGGGAACAGCCTGATGACCCAGTTCAAGTCCGATTTCCTGCACACCATGTCGGAGCGCGGATTCCTGCACCAGTGCTCCGACCCCGAGGGGCTGGACAAGCTCTTCCTGTCCGGCGTCGTGACCGCGTACCAGGGCTTCGACTGCACCGCCCCCAGCTACCATGTCGGCAACCTCGTCGGCATCATGATGCTGCGCTGGCTGCAGAAGACGGGACATCGGCCGATCACGCTAATGGGCGCCGGCACGACCCGCGTCGGCGATCCTTCCGGCAAGGACGAGTCGCGCAAACTGCTGACCTACGATGAGATCGAAGCCAACAAGCAAAGCCTGCTGAAGACCTTCGAGAAATTCGTCCGCTTCGGCGGCGGACCGAATGACGCGATCATGGTCGACAACACGGAGTGGCTCGCTCCTCTCAACTACATCGACTTCCTCCGCGAGGTCGGCCGCTACTTCTCGGTCAACCGGATGCTGTCGATGGATTCCATCAAGCTCCGGCTCGACCGCGAGCATGAGCTGACCTTCCTCGAATTCAACTACATGGTCCTCCAGGCCTACGACTTTACCGAGCTCCAGCGGCGCTTCGATTGCCGCCTGCAGATCGGCGGCTCCGACCAGTGGGGCAACATCGTCAACGGCATCGACCTTGGCCGCCGCATGGGCCTGCCGCAGCTCTACGCGCTGACCTGTCCGCTGATCACGCTGGCCTCGGGCGCCAAGATGGGCAAGACGGCGCAGGGGGCGATCTGGCTCAACGCCGACCTGCTGTCGCCGTACCAGTACTGGCAGTTCTGGCGGAACATCGACGACGCCGATGTCGAGCGCTTCCTGAAACTCTACACGGACCTGCCGCTCGACGAGGTCGCGCGGCTGGCGACGCTCGAAGGGAGCGAGATCAACGAGGCCAAGAAGGTGCTCGCCACCGAGGCGACGACGCTGCTCCACGGGCGCGCCGCGGCGGAAGAGTCGGCCGAGGCCTCCCGGCGCACCTTCGAGCAGGGCGAGAGTGCTGAGGCTCTTCCCACGATCTCGGTGCCTGCCGGCGAGCTCGCCGCGGGCATCGGCGTGCTGACGCTTTTTGTCAAAGCGGGACTGGTCGCTTCCAACGGCGAGGCGCGCCGCCAGATCCGCGGCGGCGGGCTGAGGATCAACGACGCCGCGATCTCGGATGAGGCGAAGAAGGTCACATCCGCGGACGCAGTGGCCGGCGTCATCAAGCTGTCGCTCGGCCGCAAAAAGCACGTGCTGGTGAAGCCGGAATAAACCCGCCCCGCTCCCCGAGCGGCTCCCCCTTCAGAGGAGCAGAGCATGGCCCTTGGCAGAACGCAGGCCCAAGGGCGGCAGCCGCTATTTTGGCTTCTAGTGACCGATGCTCAACGGCGCGCCGTCGTCACCTTGCAGCGGCGCGAGCGCACCATTCTTGATTTCGGTACACCCCCTTAGATTGCCTGAATAGGATTGTCCGTTGTCGCCCGTGCACTGATGGCTCATGCCATTGCCAATACTGCAGTCCTGGGCGGTGTGAAAATTGAAGCGATCAGAAACACTGAGATGAAGATTCCCGTTGCCATCCTTGTATTGGCATAAGCAACTGCAGAACATTCCGGATGTGCCGGTGGTCGTTTTCGGGCGGGCATCGGCTGGGCCGAACGTCACGAACGAGAGGCCTGCCATCGTCACGGCCATGATCGCGTAGGCTACACGGCGCATTTTCGCTCCTCCCCCAAGGTAGCGGCGGCCCCCCATCATAGACCTTCGCGAGCGGTGCGAGCATTCCGGCGTTCCGGCTGCGCCGGAATGACGCGCTATTGCCCTGGCGCGACCGGGGCGGCGACGGTGCCGGGCACCGGAGCGAACTCGAAGATCTTGCGGAAGATGCCGGGCGCCACCGCCGATAGCGGGTTGAAGAACACACGCGGCTCGGCGATCGGGCCCTCGATCTTGAAGGTCACGCCGATGAGGCCCTCGCGCGTGCCGCCGCCGGCGAGTACGCCGATGACCGGCAGCCGGCTGAACAGGTTGTTGAAGGCATAGGCGGGCAGGTAGGTGCCGGTGATCGAGATCGAGGCGCTCGGCACATCGTAGCGCCCGCTGAACGTGGCGCCGATGGCGGCGCCGCGGAGCAGCGCCTCCTCAATCACCAGCGCGCGGCTGGTCTTGTTGAAGCGCGCCACCATGCGGTCGAAGTGGACGCGCCCGGGATCGAAGCCGTCGGCGCCTCCGCCCGGCGCATTCTTGCCGACGCCGACGCGCGCCATCGCCGGCTCATCGATCACGTCGAAGTCGTCGATCTCCATGGCGCCGACCATGGGGCCTGTGCGGCCGCCCTGCCCCTGCAACGACACCTTTCCGCCGGCAATGCGCGCGTAGATATCGACGAAGCGCAGCAGACGCCCACCGTCTTCGGCAGCCCCGTTGAGCCGCGTGCCATTGGTGCCGATGGCGTAGTCCAGCGAAATGTTCGAGCCGGACATGGCGCCCGAGAAGGAGATCTTCTGCGTCTCTCCGCCAATCGAGACGAGGTTCAGCGATGCGCCGGTGATCGTTTCCTGGTTGTAGCCGACCAGACGGTCGATCTTGGCGTCGACCGCCACGTCGGGGAACCCGCCCGCCTGCTCGTTGCGGTCGCGCACCTGCGCGATGAGGCCGCGCAGGTCGAACGACGAGCCGCGCGCCGAGATGGCGTAGCCGCTCTTGCCGCGCGTCAGCCGAATGGCGATCGAATCCCCCTTGCGCAGCATCAGGTTTTCGATGTCGGCCGAGATAAGGTTCGAAGACGAGTCCAGCCGCGCCGAGCCGGTGAAGCCGAAGCCGTCGCCCTTGAGCACGAGGTTGTCGACCGACTTGCCCTCGTCATCCTGCTTCATGTCGAAGGAAAGCGTTGCCGGCACGCCGATGCCTTTCGACCAGCCGAGGCCGGGAAGCACGACACGCGCGCGCCTGAGATCGAGCTCGTAGTGCTGCGAACCCTCGGCATTGTCGGTGACCAGGGCCGTGACCGTCCCGGACAGCACATCCTCGAGGCCGACACCAAGGCGCTTGCGGGCGTCGTCGTCGAGAACCAGCCGCACCTGCCGTTCGCCGGGCTTGGTCGCCGGCGCGCCGGTGACGGGCAACGCCATGCTGACATCGGCGAGCACGCCGTCGATGCGCGCCTTGCCGTAGACGGTCACATCATCCGGCGTGACGGTCAGCGTCAGGTTTGCGTCGCTGAGGGTACGACCTTCGACCGGCGCCTTGCTGGCGGCATCCTTGGCATTGACCACGACCTTCCAGTCGACGTCCGCCTCGTCGACCTGGTCGCGCAGCGGGAAGCGGATCGACACCGAAGCATCGCCAGTGCCGCTGAGATCGTCTGGGGTCAGGTTGCGCTGGGCGAGCGCATGCAGCGGGTCCGCGTCCGCGATCTGCGCCAGCGCCGCAGCCGGGCCGGCGAGCTGGAACTCGACCACGCCGTCGGCTGGCCGCTTGGCAAGATCGGGAATCGCGAAGGCAGCCGCCTGGACGTTCGCAGTGCCGGAAGGCGTCTCGACGACGCCGCTGGTCACGTCCACGCCGAAGGTCGAGCCCGACATCACCACGTTGCCGGCCGCCTGCCGGATCGCCGGCACGGCGCCGATCGTGGTGAAGGTCACGTCCTCGAGCTGCATGTCGAGATGCATCTGCTTGTCGGTGAGCTGCACCGGCTTGCCCCACAGCACGCCCTGAGGCACCGATGCTTCGAAGCGCCCCTGGAGCAGCTGTCCGGAATCCATGTGTTCCATCACCCAGCGTCGCGCGCCGGGGGCGATGAACGGGATCCAGATCGTCTTCAGCGTCGAAACCTTCATCGGCGAGAACGACGCCGCCAGCGCCAGCGACGGCGTCTTGTTTGGATCGTCAAGGCTCAGGCTGCCTGCCGCGGCCACCGTTCCATCGCTGGTGACGATCACCGCGTTGTCGAAAGTGAGGCTCCGCTCGCGGAGATCAGCGGTGCCGGAGAGCGCGATGCGTTGGGCGACCATCGGCGGCGAACGCGAGTCGCTCGGCGCCATGACCGTGCCCGGCAGTTCGAACGAGAAGGCGTAGCGCCCGCTTTCCGCCGCACCGTCCGCCGTGATCGTGCCGGTGACCAGTCCGCGCGTATTGCCGAAATAGAACGGCGAGGGCTCCACGACGATAGCCTTGTTGGGGATGTCCCAACGCAGGCGCAGGCTCGCCTCGTCAAGCAGGACTGTCTCCTGCCGTCCGCCCAGCTCCTCGCGGAAGCGGATGGTGCCGGCGCCGAGATCGAAGCGCGCGCTGGCGTCCTGCACGGCGCCGTCGGCCCCGATATGCATCACGGCGCGGCCGTAGACCGGCACGTCGGCGACGAAGAAGCCCTTGTCGTCGCCCATCGCCGGGATCACGTCGGCCAAGGTCAGCTGCGAGAAGACCGCGGAAACGGCATGCCCGCCGGTGTTGGCATCGACTTCGCGATCGACGGTTGCGGTCCAGCGGCCGTTATAGCCCGAGGTCGCGAAGTTGACGTTGAGCGCCGCGGTCGCGGGGTCGAGCTGGATGGCGATGTCGGTCGAGGAGAAGCGGCGGAGCTGCCCGGCACCGGCATCCCAGACCGATATCGTTCCATTGACCACCGAAAGCCGCTCGAAGCCGGCGCGGGTGGCGGACTCGATCGGCGGCTCGATACCGCGGTCAAGAATCTGGAGAGCACTGACCAGGTCCGGGAAACCCATCGGCGCCGGGCTTGCGCCGGCGACGGGGCCGGTCGCCGGCGGGTCGTCGGTGACTGTCCCCTTCGCCGGCGCCGGAGGAGTCGGCACGACCGGGCCGGCGGCCGGTGACGGATCGGACAGCGTGCCGCCGGCCGCGCGCGCCCCCGCCGAGACCGCCAACGCCGATGCGACGCCGAGCCCGACTGCGCCGCCTTCGGTGCGGACAAACGAAATTTCCGGTCCGTTCAATTCGACCGCGCGGACGTCGACGTGCAGGCGCAGCAGCGACAGCGGGTCGACCACCAGCCGTGTCTCGGGGACCTTGGCGACGACGGCGCTCTTCTGGTCGCGGACAACGATGTCGTCGACGCGGATCACCAGGCCGAGCACGGGGTCGGTGTCGATCACCGCGCGGGCCACATCGACCGTATAGCCGCCGCCAAGATTGCTGCGCAGCGTCGCCGCGATACGGTCGCGCACGAAGCCGAAGTCGGTGCCGCCGCTGATGACCAGCAGCACGCCGCCAACCACCGCGACGATCAGGACGACGCCGGCGATCACCAGCGCCCGCAGGCCGAGCCTGAAACGGGCACCTGGGGAACCGCGCAGCCTCAGCGGCCGGGTTGCCTGATCCGAAGGGAACAACTTGAGGGCCATCAGGGTGCGGGTCATTCCCTCCCGGCTGGCGCTTCGCGGTGCGCCACGGCGTGATTCCTAGGCTTCCAGCCCGCCATCCTTACCCAGAATCCGGCCAATGGCGAGATTTTCCCGCCGTTCCAGCGCCTTGAGGGCGTCGCTTTGCGGGCGGTAAGATGCCGCGCATGAGGCCGGCAACCCCCGCCGGCCTGTCCGGCTGACGTTGAAGCCAGCCAAGTGCGACGAAAGGAAGGCGGCATGGCGGACGTGGCCGAAGGCGACAAGGCGCCGGATTTCAACCTCGAGGCGGACGACGGAAGCCGCTTCAAGCTCAGCGGGATGAAGGGCAAGAAGGTCGTCGTCTATTTCTACCCGAAGGACGACACCTCCGGGTGCACCCTGGAGGCCATCGACTTCACCAAGGCCGGGCCGGCTTTCGCCAAGGCCGGCGTCACGGTGGTCGGCATTTCGCCCGATACGACCGAGTCGCATTGCTCCTTCCGCGACAAGCACAAGCTCGGGGTCAAACTTGTCGCCGATCCCGACCACAAGGCGATCGACGCCTACGGGCTGTGGGTGGAGAAGTCCATGTACGGCCGCAAATACATGGGCGTCGAGCGGGCGACCTTCCTGGTCGGAGCCGACGGCAAGATCGCGCAGCGCTGGCGCAATGTGAAAATACCCGGCCACGCCGAGGAAGTGCTGGCTGCCGCCGAGGCGCTCTGAAAACCCTTGATTTTCCGGCATCCGCCGGGCTTCGCCAACGGTTTGTTAACCTTAACCGGCTCTAATCGTCTCGACGATTCCTGCGCTCGTGGGGGCGCAAAAATCGGTGAGCGTGCATGCCGTCGCCTGCCAAACCGCGTGCTGAGTCCTTCTCCCGCCGCAAGCATCCGCACCGCATCATCATCGCCCGGGGCGGCGAGGTCAGGACCTTTACCATCCGCCCCTGGCTGGCGGGCGGCATCGCGATGACCGCGGCGGCGTTCGGCGCGGCCTATCTCGCGGCGACCGGCTACCTCTTCTTTCGCGACGACCTGCTGACCGCCTCGATCGCCCGGCAGTCGCGCATGCAGCAGGCCTACGAGGACCGCATTGCGCTGCTCCGCTCCGATATCGACCGGCTGACCAGCCGGCAGCTCCTCAACCAGCAGCAGGTCGAGGCGGACGTAGAGAAGCTGGTCGATCGTCAGGCGGCGCTCGACGCGCGCCAGGACGTCATCGCCGGGATCAGCCAGATCGCGCGCCGCGTCGGCGTCATCGGCCCCGCCGCAGGCGGCACGCCGGCGGCGGATGCGCCCGCCACCGACAAGACCGCCAATGCCGCCGGCACGCCGGAAGCAGCGACGCCCATCCGCGGGCCGCTCCCCGACGCGCCGGTGCCGGGGCCTTCCGCGTCCCTGGAACCTTCCGCCAAGATCGGCGCCGTCTCGCGCTCGCTCGAGTCGCTGGCCAAGGACCAGGTGGCCTACGTCGACGCGATCGCGGCGAGTGTGTCGCAGCGCTCGCAGAAGGTCGCGGCGGTCCTCGCCAGGCTCGGGCAGAAAGTGCCGGCCAGTCATGCTGCCGGCGAGACGGAGGATGTGGGAGGCCCGTTCGTGCCGCTCTCGGCCTCTTCCGATCCGGCGGCCTTCCGTTCCGGCGCCGCGCTGATTGCCGACGAGCTGGAGCGATTTGGCGCGTTGCGGCGGATCGCGCTGCGGCTTCCGCTTACCCGTCCTATCCCGAACGCCGCCATCACCAGCCGCTTCGGGGCCAGGATGGATCCGTTTCTTGGCGAGCCGGCGATTCACACCGGCGTCGATTTCCGCTCGCCGATGGGATACCCGGCGCGGGTCACGGCCGACGGCACCGTCACCATGGCCGAATACAATGGCGGCTACGGCAACATGGTCGAGGTCGACCACGGCAACGGCATCACCACCCGCTACGGGCACCTCAGCAAGATCGAGGTGAAGGTCGGCCAGGTCGTCAGCAAGGGGGCAATCATCGGCCGCACCGGAAGCACCGGCCGCTCGACGGGCCCGCACCTGCACTATGAGGTCCGGGTCGACGGCGAGGCCATCGACCCGATGCGCTACATCCGCGCCGGCAGCGAGATCGTTCCCCTGCTCTAGGGCTACGCGGCGGCTTTGGTCGCCTGCTCCTCGCGCACCGTCTTCAGCGCCTTGCTCCAGGTGACCAGCTGGCCGAGCATGACGCCAAGCTGCGGCTCGTGGCCAGGGCCCGGCCTGAAGGTCGTGAAGTTCTCGAAGTCAGTGTAAAGCGAGAGCGAAACGTGGCCGCGCACATCGGCGATCTGGAGTTCGGCCACGATGCCGCGGAGGTGCTCGACGGCACGGACGCCGCCGGTGGTGCCGTAGCTGATGAAGCCCGCCGCCTTGTTGGTCCACTCGTGGTAGACAAAGTCAATGGCGTTCTTCAATGCGCCCGAGATGCTGTGGTTGTATTCCGGCGTGATGAAGACGTAGCCATCGTAGGAGGCAATCACCTCGCTCCACCGCTTCGTATGGCCGTGGGCGTATTTCTGCATCGACGGCGGCACCGGTTCGTCCAGGACCGGCAGGTCGAAATCGGCGATGTCGACGATCTCGTAGGTGGCGTCTCCGCGCTTCCTGGCGATTTCCAGCGCCCAGTTGGCCACATCCAGCGCCTTGCGGTTCGGCCGGGTGCTACCCACGATTAAAGCGATCTTCGGCATGACGAGTCCCCTGATACATGGTATCTGTTGGTTAGTGACACACGATAAGTGACCACATAGAGAGAAACGGCAAGAGGGCACTTTTTTGAAACAAGGTTCCCTGCACCAGACCCAAGCCTGCCGGCGGATCAGCGAGATCCTGTCGCGCGTCGGCGACAAGTGGACCGTGCTGGTCATCAGCCAGCTCGGCGACGGCGCGCTGCGCTTCAGCGAGATCAAGAGGCGGCTGGGCAGCATTTCGCAGAAGATGCTCACCGCGACCCTGCGCGGCCTGGAGCGCGACGGCTTCGTCAACCGCACCGTCTATCCGACGGTCCCGCCGCGCGTGGAGTACGAGTTGACGCCGCTCGGCCGCGACCTGCTCGTGCCGGTCAGCAGCATGTCGGAATGGGCGCTGAAGAACGCCGAGCGGATCGAGCGGGCGCGCGCTCACTTCGATGGCGCCGCCGCGCAACGCGGAGACTCCGCAGCGGCGTAGAGCGCCTGACCGGCTCGCGGCGATGGCGGCGGATTTCTTCGCGGCCGACATCGCAATGTTCGGATACACTTTCGAACCGCCGCGAGAGATCTCATAGGCGTCGGGGCTGCTTGCTACGAGACCGGAGCATCGTTTGTCGTCGCCGCTCAGCCTTCCCGACGTCACTATCTGCGCGGCCGATACGGCTTTCGTCGAAGCGACCGCTCGCGCATTGCGCCTTTCCACCCAATCCATCCACTTCGGCGACGCCATCCTGTTCTCCGACGTGGCCGTCGACGGCCCGTTTCGCTGTGTGCGGATCCCGCCGCTCGAAACGGTCGACGCATACTCGGAATTCTGTTTGCGCCACCTCGCCAACTTCATCACCACGCGCTTCGCCCTGGTCATTCAGTGGGACGGCTACGTCGTGAATCCCGATCGCTGGACAGACGAATTCCTGAGCTACGACTACATCGGCGCCCCCTGGTACAGCGAGCGCCGGCCGAGCGGGCAGGTCGGCAACGGCGGTTTCTCGCTGCGCTCGCAAAAGCTGCTCGTCGCGGCCCGCGCCATCCCGCACCGGCCGGGCAAGAACGAGGACGCCGAGATCTGCATCCACTTCGCGCCGCAACTGCAAGGTCTCGGCATTCGTTTTGCGCCGGTCGTCCTGGCGGAGCGTTTCTCCTTCGAAGGCCGGCTACCCGAGAAGCCGACGTTCGGCTTTCATGGCAGGGACAACCTTTGGCACTCCACCAGTGACGAAGATTTGGCGGTCCTGCTGGACAACATGGACATCAGCCGCCTCAAGCCCATCGAGGTGGTGCATATGATCGAGCGTCACGCAGACGCCGGTCACATCGCGACCGCTCGCGTCCTCTATCAGCAGCTGCTCGGCATCTACTCACCGGTGAACCTGGCGAAAGTGCTTCGCGTCAGGCGGGGCACGCAGGCGCAAATCGATGTGCGCAATCTCGAGAGCTACGCAGACCGGTTCGATCTAGGCCGCCCGAACGGCAGCGCCTAAGGCCCGGTCCGTCACGCTTCCTTCCCGCTGATGAACAGCGCCGTCCGCTTGCGGACATCCAGCACGCCATTTCCCGCGCGAAAGGCATCGTCGATCGACTTGTGAAAGGCCGATAGTTGCTCCTCACCCGCACGGTCGCCCGGCGGGTAGGACGTCAAGGCCAGGAAGACATCGTCCGGGCTCGTCACCCGCATGCGCGCCGGGTGCTCACTCATCCGAACATTGCCGAAGCGGGCGCGCATCATCCCGTCAGCCGCCTCGTAGCCGAACGCTGCGGCGGCTGGATCGGATGGCGCACTGCCGAACACGGTCGTCAGCGCGTAGAGTTCGCGCATGTTGTCGGCGCCGTTCGTCGTTACGGCCAGCCAGCCGCCCGGCTTCAGCACCCGGAACATCTCCGCGATCCCGTCGGCCGGGTTGGGCAGGTGATACAGCATGTGCATCGCGACGACGCCGTCGAACGTGGCATCCGCAAACGGCAGGTGCGCGGCGTCAGCCTCCCTGCCCTCCACTGACCATGACCGCAGCGCGGCGCATCGTCCGGTCGCCTCGGCAACCATTCCCGGCGAGAGGTCGGCGAGCGTCAGAGCGAGCCTCTCCGGCAGCGCGTTCGCGACCGATGTCCAGAACCAGCCCGGTCCGCAACCAATGTCGAGGACGCTGTCGCCTGACGTCAGCTGCAGTTGCCGCGCGACCCATTCGAACCACGGTGTTTCGGCAATCGTATATTCGCGGTTGAGCCGCGCCCGCGCCTCGAGCTTGCGGCTGTCGCGATATTGCTCCTCGGTTCCGTCGACGATCGACGACATCTCGCTCCCCTTCAGCCCGGCCGCTAGCCTGCTGCCGGGCGCTCCATGCCCACACGTTGCGCCAGCGACGCTTCCATGAACGGCATGAGGTCGCCGTTGAGCACGTCCTGCGGGCTGGTGCTTTCCACGCCGGTGCGCAGGTCCTTCACCAGCTGGTAGGGCTGGAGCACGTAGGAGCGGATCTGGTGGCCCCAGCCGATGTCGGTCTTCGACGCGGCCTCGGCCGCCGCCGCCGCCTCACGCCTTTCCAACTCCGCCTCGTAGAGGCGGGCGCGCAGCATCTTCCATGCCGTGGCGCGGTTCTTGTGCTGCGAACGTTCATTCTGGCACTGCACGACAATGCCGGTTGGAATGTGCGTCAGGCGGACCGCGGAGTCCGTGGTGTTGATGTGCTGTCCGCCGGCGCCTGAAGCCCGGTAGGTGTCGGTGCGCACGTCGGAATCGTTGATCTCGATCTCGATGGAATCGTCCACCACCGGATAGACCCAGACGCTGGCGAAAGAAGTATGCCGGCGCGCCTGGCTGTCGAATGGCGAGATGCGCACCAGCCGATGCACGCCCGACTCGGTCTTCAGCCAGCCGTAGGCGCTCGGCCCGCTGACCTGGAGCGTCGCGGACTTGATGCCGGCTTCTTCGCCATCGTGGATTTCGAGCAGCTCGACCTTGTAGCCGCTGCGCTCGGACCAGCGCGTGTACATGCGCATCAGCATCTGCGCCCAATCCTGGCTCTCGGTGCCGCCGGCGCCGGCATGCACTTCGAGGAAAGCATCGAGGTGGTCCGCCTCGCCGGACAGCATCGTCTCGACCTGGCGGCGCTCGGCCTCGGCGCGCAATCCACGCAGCGCGTTCTCCGCTTCGGCGACAACGGTCTTGTCGCCTTCGGCCTCGCCGAGCTCGATCAATCCAAGATGGTCGCCGAGTTCGCGCTCGATGCGGGTGACCGCGCCGATCTGCGTTTCAAGCTGCTGGCGCTCGCGCATGACCCCCTGCGCCCGCTCCGGCGAATTCCAGAGGTTCGGGTCTTCCGCGGCGGCGTTCAGCTCCGACAGGCGGGCGTTGGCGCGATCCCAGTCAAAGATGCCTCCTCAGCAGGGCTACCGCCTGCCTGATCTGGTCGGCAATCGTCTCGATTTCGGGCCGCACGCTTAACCTCGGCTTCTCGAAGGGGCCATAAGTTCGCGCCGGATATAGCGACCGGCCGGCCGCATGTCACCCTGCGGCCGCGGGCCGCATCTTCCGCCTTGCGGGGTGCCATCCCCATATGCCGCGCAAGGGCCGCGGGAACGGGCGAGACGGTCGCCCGCGAGGGCCGAAGAGAGGCGACATGGCAAGGGAATTCGAAGGCAAGGTAGCGATCGTCACAGGCGGCGCATCGGGCATCGGCGAAGCCTGCGTCGCGCAGCTGGCGGCAAGCGGCGCAAAGGTGGTCGTCGCCGATTTCAACGAAGCCGGGGCGAGCGCCGTTGCGGCGAAGGCCGGCGCCGGCGCGAAGCCGTTCAAGGTCGACGTCTCGGTCGCCAGCGAGGTCGAGGCGATGGTCAAGTTCGCCCAATCGACGTTCGGCGCACTGCACCTAGCGGTCAACAATGCCGGCATCGGCGGGCCGGCCGCCCTGGTCGGAGACTATCCGCTCGATGGCTGGAAGCAGGTGCTCGACGTCAACCTCAACAGCGTCTTCTACGGCATGCGCTACGAGATTCCGGCGATGCTGGCGGCAGGCGGCGGCTCGATCGTCAACATGAGCTCGATCCTCGGCACCAACGGTTTCGCTACTGCCTCGGCCTACGTCACCACCAAGCACGGCATGATCGGCCTCACCAAGACGGCGGCGATCGAGTACGCGCCGAAGAACATCCGCGTGAACGCGGTCGGCCCCGGCTTCATCGACACACCGCTATTGTCGAAGAACCTCACGCCGGAGCAGTTGCAGGGCATTGTCGGGCTTCACCCGATCGGCCGGCTCGGCAAGGCGGAGGAAGTGGCGGCGCTGGTCTGCTTCCTGCTGTCCGACGCCGCCTCTTTCATCACCGGCAGCTACCACCTCGTGGATGGTGCTTACGCCGCCCAGTAGTGCCTCCGGCCGGCGGCGTCGCGGCGCTGAGGCCCCTAGTTGCGGCAGCCGTTCTCGACGTAGGCGCGCAATACCTTGAAACGATCGGTAAACAGCGGGCCGTAGTCGACGCCGGGCTTGCTGTCGTAGCCGAAGGATTCGAGGCTGGCGACGTGGTTGCTCGCGCTGCTGAAGCTTGTGGCGTAGTCGCCGATCCAGGCGCCGCCGCTGGAGCCGTGCTGGTCGGAATTGTTGCCGTGGCGCAGTTCGACGATGCCGTCGGTGACCGTGATCGGACCGTTCTCGACCTGGATCACTTCGCCGTCGAACTCGCCGCGCGGATAACCGATCTTGGTCATCGATCCGAAGCGGCCCTCCCAATTGATCGACGTGCCGAACCAGCCCACACTCGACTCGCCGTTGATCAGGATCATGGCGAAGTCGCTGAGATAGCGCGTGAACTCCCTGGTGACCCATCCGTCGAACGTGGCGAAGCACGCGCTGCCGTACTGCCTGGCCGAGCGGCCGCGTTCGTACTGAAGCGCGAAGAGGAAATTGTCGTAGAACTCGCCGGTCTGGTTGTTGCGCACGCAATGGGCGGCCGTCAGCACCAGCCGCTTGCCGATGAACTGGGCGGAGCACCGCTTCTTGGCGCCGTCGGCGGTGAAGAAAAGCCGGCCAGCCCACTTCAGCGGCGTGCTCTTGATGTTGCCGGAGAAGCGTTCCGTCGGCTCGCCACCCGTCGCGATGTCAAACGGCTCGGATTGCTCCGGTGCGCCGCCTGACCTCGGCTGGACCGCCGGCGGCTGCACCAGCGCAGGATCGACGCTCGGCAGCGGAATCTCTTCCGCCGCGGCCATCGCCTCCTCCGTCCAGAAATCGGCCGCGCGCTGCCCCGGGGGTACAACCACTCCGGAGATGGTATCCGGGCCGGATTGCGCGGCCGCCAGGCAACAGGAGAGACAAAGCGCGGCACCTGCCGCGGCCCCTACGAGCAAGCGCATTTTTGAAAGTCCCCCGAAACGCAGCCGGCTGAAGAAGCCGAAAGCCGCTAAGCCCCTCAGGAACTTGGCGGCTTTCGCATGCAACCGCAAGCGGCACCAGCCTGCCGCTACAAGGCCTGCAGACTGGCTATTCGCCGGCCGGTGTTTCCTCGAAGCTGCCGCTGTCGGAGAGGCGAGCTCGGGCAATAGCCGCCCGGACGAGAGCGGGATCGACGCTCGGCATTTCGACATCGCCCGCCTGCGCCATCGCCTCCGGCGTCCACACGTCGGCGGCGCGCGTGCCGGGCGGGACGTGGACAGCGGTGATCGCCAGCGGGTCGGCCGACTGCGCGTTGGCCGCGCTCGCAAGAGCCGCCAGCAACGCGGCAAGAGGAACCGATTTCCTGACCATTATCAGATGCCTACTTCTTGTGGTGCGGAAAGCGGTTAGCCGGGAATTCCGGCATCGCCATCGGCTTGGCAGTCTCGATGCGCGCCGGGGTCCAGTAGACGTCGGCGCGATCCGCCTGGAGGGGCGCGACGAAGCCGGTGGCCGCGATGTCGGAGGACGAAGCTTCGTGGGCGCCGGCCAGCGAGGGCACGGCGAGGAACGAGAGAGCGATGAGAGAGTGGGCGAGCGCGTGGCGCATGGAGGTCAGTCCCTTCCTGGATGAAGGCCGGTGCCACCCGCGCCTTCTGGCTTTCCCTCTCCAGAGGCTCATATCGGAATCGATCATGGCCGATTTCCGGCGGGCCAAACAAAAAAGGCCGGCCGAGTTTCCCCGCCCGGCCTGAATAATGTCTTCCTCGGCCTACTGGCAGCCGCCAGCGGCGTAGTCGAAGAGAATCTTGAACGAGTCGTCGAAATACGGACCGTACTGCACGCCCGGCTCGTCCTTGTAGCTGAAGGCGCTGAGGCTGATCACCATGTTTGAATCGGCGTCGGCCTTCTCGGCATACTTGGCGACGATCGGCGCACCAAGGATGCCGGAGAAGTTGCCCTTCTTGCCGTGGGTCAGCGTGACGAAACCGTCCTCGGACGGCGCCAGCTTGCCCTTGATCGCAGTCGCGGTGTCGCTGCCGGCATAGCCGAGCATCGTCGCCGTCTCGTAATTCTCGTCACCCCAGTTGATCTGGAGGCCGAGATTGCCGACCGGCGATTCGCTGTCGAGCTTGATGACGGCATAGTCGTAGAAATAGGGATCGGTATCGTCGCTCGGATCCGCCCAACCCTTCAGCGTTGCCCAGCACTTGCCGGTTATCTCGGCGAGCGAGTTGCCTTCCTTGAACTGGACGCCAAAAGCGATGTCGCTGTACCAGTCGCCCGATTCCTGCTCCTGCACGCAAGCAGCGGCAGTGACCACCAGGTCCGGTGCGATGAGACCGCCGGAGCAGGAGTAGTCGCCGTCGGGCGTGCTGAAGAACACCTTGCCGACCCACGTCAGCGGCGGCTGGTAGTTGCCGGCGCCTTCCGGCGGCTTCGGCTTGTCAGGCTTGCCGGGCTTCTCCGGCTTGTACGGCTTCAGCTCGCCGTGCTCGACGATCGTCGGAGCACCGCGCACTGCCATCCCTGCGGCGCGCTTCTTCAGCGCCTCGAGCGTGGCGGCGTCGATGTCCTTGAGCGGCAGCTCCTTCGCCGCGCCCATCCGTTCGGCTGTCCAGCCGGTGGAGCGCGAGGCTCCCGCCGGCGCAACCTGGCCCACCGGCGTCTGGTCCGCATACGCAACTGACGCAGCCACCAACACGACAGCGGAGGCTGCCGCGATACTGAAGAACCGCATGATCAGATCCCCGATCTAGTGGAAAAATTCGCCGACCCGCGCCGAACATGGCGGGTTTGCAGTAACCCGTCAATCTTGCGGAAGATTAAGGCAACAACGGTTCCGCTATACGGCTAGTAGAGGCCGCCGGTTCCCGAAATTATGGCTCGATCCGACTCCGGCGCGACCGTCAGCGGCCGCCCCATCGTGTCTGTGTAACCGATGATCGAGTAGGTGTCGGGCGGCGCGGTGCCGGGCTTGAACGCTTCGAGGATCGTGCCCGGATCGCCGGGGTTGGCGCGCAGGCCGGTCGTGCGGTCGATCGGGATGAAGGTCAGCCCCGGCGGCACGCGGAAGGGAACTGCCGGCTTGTCGGCGAGCGCCATCTGCATGAATTCGGTGAAGACCGGAGCCGCCAGCGCGCCGCCCGTCTCGCCACGGCCGAGCGAGCGCGGCTTGTCGTAGCCGAGATAGACGGCGGCCACGAGGTCGGGCGAGAAGCCGACGAACCAGGCATCCTTGTAGTCGCTGGTCGTCCCGGTCTTGCCCGCCACCGGCTTGCCGACCGCCTTGGCCGCGGTGCCCGTGCCGCGCTCGACCACGCCCTGCAACATGGACGTCATCTGGTACGCGGTCATCGGGTCGAGTACCTGCTCGCTGTTGTCGACGATGCTGGGCTCGTCCTGGTTCTGCCACTTGTCGGCGGCGCACGCGTCGCAGACGCGGTCCTCATGCCGGAAGATCGTCTGGCCGAAGCGGTTCTGGATGCGGTCGATGAGCGTCGGGTGGACCTCGCGGCCGCCATTGGCGAAGACGGCGAAGCCGGCTGTCATGCGCAACACGGTCGTCTCGCCGGCGCCGAGCGCCATGGCCAGAACCGGCTGCAGGTTGTCATAGACGCCGAAGCGACGGGCATATTCCGCGACCAGCGGCATGCCCATGTCCTGCGCCAGCCGCACGGTCATCACGTTGCGCGACCGCTCGATGCCGGTGCGCAAGGTCGACGGACCGAGATAGTCGCCTTCGTAGTTCTCCGGCTCCCACACGCCCAGCCCGCCACCCTGGTCGATCGAGATGGGCGCATCCATCACCACCGAAGATGGCGTGTAGCCGTTGTCGAGCGCGGCGGAATAGACGATCGGCTTGAACGAGGAGCCGGGCTGGCGCAGGGCCTGCGTGGCGCGGTTGAACTGGCTGTCGGCGAAGGAGAAACCGCCGACCATGGCGAGGACACGGCCCGTATGCGGGTCCATCGCGACGAGCGCGCCCTCGATCTCGGGCACCTGGCGGAGGCGCCAGGTACCCTCCGGGCCGTCAGCCTTCTCGACGAAGACGACATCGCCTGCGGAAAGCACGTCGCCGGGCTGCTTGATCGCCTTGCCGGCGCGATCGCCGGTCGCCCACTTCGCCCATTTCATCTGGTCGAAGGGAATGGTCCCGGTCTCGCGGTCGGCGCCGACCTTGTTGGTGCCGGGATCGCGTGACGGCTGCAGGCCGATCGATGCGGCAGTCGGCGATACCGAGAGCACGACGGCAACGCGCCATTCGATCACGTCGGAAAGGGCCGGCGTCTGGGCGACCTGCGGACCCCAGTCCTGCGCCAGGCTGTCGATATGCGTGAGCGGACCGCGCCAGCCACGGCTTTCGTCGAATTTGAGCAGGCCATCGATGAGCGCCTGACGCGCCATCACCTGAAGCTGCGGGCTCAGCGACGTGCGCACCGAGAGACCCCCGCCGTAGAGTGTTTCCTCGCCGAACATGCTGACGAGCTGCCGGCGCACTTCCTCGACGAAATAGTCGGCGGCAAAGATCGACGGTCCCGTGTTGCGCGTGGTGACGCCCAGCGGCTGCTTCTTCGCCTCATCGCCTTCGGCGGCGGTGGCGTAGCCGTTCTCGACCATGCGGTCGATCACCCAGTTGCGGCGCTCGAGGGCGCGGTCGGGATACTTGAAGGGATTGTAGTTGTTCGGCCCTTTCGGCAGTGCGGCGAGATAGGCGGTCTCCGCCAGCGTCAGCTCGTGCACCGACTTGTCGAAGTATGAAAGCGCCGCCGCCGCGACGCCGTACGATCCGAGCCCGAGGAAGATCTCGTTGAGGTAAAGCTCGAGGATCTTGTCCTTGGAATAGGCCTGCTCGATCCGCAGCGACAGCATCGCTTCCTTGATCTTGCGGTCGATGGTCTGGTCGTTGGTGAGCAGGAAGTTCTTGGCGACCTGCTGCGTGATGGTCGAAGCGCCGACGAGACGGTCGCCGCTGCCATACGCCTTCAGGTTCTGCAGCACGGCGCGCAGGATGCCGTAATAGTCCAGCCCGGAGTGCTCGTAGAAATTCTTGTCCTCGGCCGAGACGAAGGCCGCCTTCACGCGGTCCGGAATTGCCTGGATCGGCAGGTAGAGGCGGCGCTCGCGGGCATATTCGGCAACCAGCTGGCCATCGGCGGCGTGGACGCGCGTCATCACCGGCGGCTCGTACTTTGCCAGCACGTCGTAATTCGGAAGATCAGCGGTAAGACCGGAGATGTACCACGCGGCGACGGCGGCAACTGCGAGGAAGAGCACGGCGGCGATCCCGAACAGGTAGCCGATGAATCGGAGTATCATATCGTGTCCATCATCCGCTCGCTCGCCCGCGTCTCTCCCGCCGCGAATCCGCGAGAAGCCTCACCTTATAATCAAATTCAAGGCCGGCATCTCGCAGCGGAATTCCGAACCAACACGACACACCCGTCCGCCGTCCCAACGGCGTTCTTCGGCGCGGTTTGTGGAGAATATAGGGCGCGCGCCGGTTCCCGGGGCATCCGGCAACACCCGTGACTTTTCGGCCACAGGCCCCTGAAATTGCTGGAAAAAACCGTCCTGCTAGTTCGCAGCGTTGGCGACCTGGTGGGTCCGGCAATACTCGTCGATCGCCGTGACGATGGAACCGGCGGTCTTGTCCTGCCAGTCCCTCGAAACCATCAGTTTGGCGTCGGCGGCGTTGGTGAGGTAGCCGAGTTCCACCAGCGCCGATGGCACGTCCGGCGCCTCGAGGACCTTGAAGTCCGCCTCCTTGTGGGGATCCTTGAACATCTTCGTCGTCCTGCCGAGCTCCGTCACAAGGTTGCGCGCAAACGAGACGCCGAAGTTGCGCGTTTCGCGTCGCGTCAGATCGTTGAGGATGCCCATCACCTCGTTCGAGTCGGCGGCATTGACGTCGATGCCGGCGAGCGCATCCGACTGGTTCTCCGAGTCGGCGAGAGCCTCCGCCATCTTGTCCGACGCCTCGTCGGAGGCGGTGTAAACGGTGGCCCCGCGAACGGAGCTGCCGGGAAACGAATTGGCGTGGATGGAAATGAACAGCTTCGCCTTGCGCTCGTGGGCGACGTTCATACGGTCGCCCAACGCTATGAACGAGTCGTCCTGACGGGTGAAGACGACCTTGTAGCGCCCGGTCGCGGAAAGCTGGTCGCCGAGCACCTTGGCGAAAGCGAGCGTCACGTTCTTCTCCAGCGTGCCGTCGCTGCTGCGCGTGCCGAGATCGATGCCGCCGTGTCCGGGGTCAAGGACGATGATCGGTTTGTCGTCCGCATCGAACCCGGTGGCGCGGTCGGATTTCTCCCCCGCTGCCTCGGTCTGCGTCTTCTTGTAGGCGCGCGTGGCCGCGATGAACTCGTCGCGCGTCGCCGGGACCGCATCGATGACGAGCCGCGCCGGCTGCCCGTCCGAGGGATCCACGGTGAAGGTCTTGTCGATCGTCGCCGGGCCGGTGAGGTCGATCACGATGCGCGACCTGCCCGGCTGGATCATTCCGTAGCGGAAGGCCTTGATCAGCCCGCGTCCGCTCGACCCGGCAAGCTCCGGCAGCGCGAAATCCACCTGCGGCATGTCGACGACGATGCGATAGGGATCGGCGAGCGTGAAGACCGTCGAATCGACCTTGCGGGAGAGATCGGCGACGAAACGCACCCTGAGGTCATCGCCGACGATGCGCGCGCCGAGCATCACGGCCGCGGCGCCGGTCGAAGAGTCCACCTCCGCCGCGCGCGAGGGGCCCGACGCGGCGCACGCCAGCGCCACGAACAGCCCCAGGGCCGCGGCATTGGATTTCAGCATTCTGCGAGCCGCCTTCCGATCGGTCGCCCGCGATGAATCTAGCCGGTGGACCGCTTGCAATGGTTAACCCGGCCCGAGCAGCCGCGGCAACTCCGCCACGCATTTTGCAGTGCTGCGGCGGGTGGCGGTGCGTTTCGGCGCGTAGCGGGGGCTTCTATGCACGCCCAGATTGCCGTGATTCAGGCTCCCGCTTGCCAAGACTCGCTTGCGCACCTACAACACGGGCACGGAATTCATCTTCCGTCCGCGTTGTGCCGCCTGGCGGCCCGCGGTTCGCCCGGCGGAAATCCTTGAGTATCCGCAGGACGTTGCGCCGGCCGGTGCCAGGGCACCGGCGGGCGGAGGATGTACCGGACGACGACGGACCGCGATTACCCAAGACGGCGGCTTCGTCCGATATCCGCGACCCGGATCGGCAGGCTCCGCTTGAAAGCCGGCGGCCAGGCCCGGTCCTTGTAACGGTTCCGCACGTTGACGATGTACAGGTAGCGGCGCGCTAGATGCCCCAGACCACACCACTCCCGATAACGACGTCCGACCGGCCGCTCCGCGGCTTCACGGCGTCGCGGGCGGTCGTGCGGGGCGGGCGCGCCTTCCATCAATCCCTACAAGCCGGTCCCTCCCCTGTTGCCGCGGCTCGGGCGCATAGCGCTCGCCGGCGGCCGGCCGGGCGCGACCGCGGAGAGTTCAGTCCATGGCCAACAAGATGCTTGTCGATGCCGCCCACCCCGAGGAGACACGGGTCGTGGTCCTGCGCGGCAATCGCGTTGAAGAGTTCGATTTCGAGTCCGCCAATCGCCGCCCGCTGCGCGGCAACATCTATCTAGCGAAGGTCACGCGGGTCGAGCCGTCGCTCCAGGCGGCCTTCGTCGATTACGGCGGGAACCGGCATGGCTTCCTCGCCTTCTCGGAAATCCATCCCGACTACTACCAGATACCCGTCGCCGACCGTCAGGCGCTGATCGAGGCCGAGCAGGCCGAGATCGAGGCCGAGCGCGCGGCCGAGGCGCGTGAGCGCGAGGCGGAGCCTCAGTCCGGAACGGCAGGCGAGAGCGTCGGGGAGCAGAGCGAAGGCGAGCCGGCTGTTGCGGCGGCGATACCCGCGGAAGCAGGCGAGCCCCCCTCCGTCAGCGAGCCGGCGCCGGAGCCCTACCAGCCCGAACCATCGGATGCCGCTCCCATTGCTGCCGAGCCCGAGGCGAGCGCGGATATGCCGGCCGATGCCCGGATCGCCGAAGAGCCCGCGCCCGTCAGCGAAGCGGCGGCGGCGGCGCCGGCTGCCGAAGGCGAAAACGGCGGCAGCGTCGAGGTTCTCAGCGACGACCGCATCGAGTCGATCGGCGCCGAGGACGCGATGGAGGAGATGCCCGAGCGGCGCAAGCCGCGCGTGCGCCAGTACAAGATCCAGGAAGTCATCAAGCGCCGCCAGGTCCTGCTGGTGCAGGTCGTCAAGGAAGAGCGCGGCAACAAGGGCGCCGCGCTGACCACGTACCTCTCGCTCGCCGGCCGCTATTCCGTGCTGATGCCGAACACGGCGCGGGGCGGCGGCATCAGCCGCAAGATCACGTCGATGTCCGACCGCAAGCGGCTGAAGCAGGTCGTCTCCGACCTGGAGGTGCCGGACGGGATGGGCGTGATCCTCCGCACCGCCGGCGCCAGCCGCACGCGCGCCGAGGTGAAGCGCGATTTCGAATACCTGCTGCGGCTCTGGGAGAACGTGCGCGAGCTGACCCTCCGCTCGACAGCCCCCGCCCTCGTCTACGAGGAAGGCTCGCTCATCAAGCGGTCGATCCGTGACCTCTACAACAAGGACATCGACGAAATCATCGTCGCCGGCGACGATGCCTACCGCGAGGCCAAGGACTTCATGCGCATGCTGATGCCCAGCCATGCCAAGAACGTCCAGCCCTACAAGGACACGCAGCCGCTGTTCGCGCGGAACGGCATCGAGGCCCAGCTCGACGCGATGTTCTCGCCGCAGGTGACGCTCCGCTCCGGCGGCTACCTGGTCATCAACCCGACCGAGGCGCTGGTCTCGATCGACGTCAACTCCGGCCGCTCAACCCGCGAGCACAATATCGAGGACACGGCACTCCAGACGAACCTCGAGGCGGCCGAGGAAGTCTCGCGCCAGCTCCGCTTGCGCGACCTCGCCGGCCTCGTCGTCATCGACTTCATCGACATGGAGGAGAAGCGCAACAACCGGGCGGTCGAGCGCAAGCTCAACGATGCGCTGAAGAACGACCGTGCGCGCATCCAGGTCGGGCGCATCTCGCACTTCGGCCTGCTCGAAATGTCGCGCCAGCGCATCCGCACGGGCGTACTCGAGTCGACGACGACGGTATGCCCGACCTGCCAGGGCACCGGGCACGTCCGCTCGCCCTCGTCGGTGGCCTTGCATGTGCTGCGCTCGCTCGAAGATACGCTGCTCAAGGGAGCCACGCACAACCTCACCATCCGCACGCGCACGCCGGTCGCGCTGTACATCCTCAACCAGAAGCGCGCGCATCTTTCCGAGATCGAACAGCGCTTCGGGCTGATCATCACGGTGATGGCCGACGAGCTGATCCAGAACGGCTCGCACTTCGCCATCGAGCGCGGAGAGCCGGTCGAGCGGCGCGAAATCCAGCCGACCTCCATCCAGCCGGATTCCGTGCAGCCGGCCTTCGCCGTCGAAGGCGAGCCGGAGGAGGCAGCCGTCGAGGTCGCCGAGGAAGAGGAATACGCCGCCGACGTGGAAACGGAATCTTCGGACGACCGGCAGCAGTCTCGCATGCGCGACGGCGAGGAAGGCGGCGGTCGTCGCCGCCGCCGGCGGCGTCGCCGCGGCGGCCGCGGCGGGGATCGCCCGGAAGAGCGGACCACGGCGCAGGGCGCGGCCCCCGAGGGAGCCGAATCCGGTTCGGCGGAGCCGGAGGACGCAGAGCCCGGCCAGCCTGAGAGTGGCGAAGGCTATGGCGCATCGAGCGAGAACGGCGATGACTCGCCGCGCAGGCGGCGCCGTGGGCGGCGCGGCGGTCGTCGCGGCCGGCGCGGACGCGGTGGCGAGGAGCGTGCGAACGGCGGCAATGGCCGCGAGCACGACCAGCCACAGCCGGGCGTGATGGCGATCGACGATTTCAGCAACGAGATCGATACCGATCCCGCGCTTTCCTACGAGCCCTACCAGCGCAGCGAACCGGCGGAGAGAGAGGTCGATACGACCCCGCAATCCGAGTCGCAGGCCGCCCCCGACGAGCCGGAGACCGTCAATCACGAGGGCGAGCGGCGCGATGCCGAGTCCGCCTCGGCTGCACCGCAGCCGGAGGAACCGGCTGGTCCGAAGAAGAGCGGATGGTGGCAGCGGCGGACGTTCTTCTAGCGGCCCCGGCCGGTCTCTCGCCGGCTGGACAGCCACTATCTGTCGGGCGATAAGCGCCCGTCTTGGGTGCAGCGGATCGTTGCTCGCATGAAGCAGTTCTGGACGCAGTTCTTCACCTGGTGGAACGGGCAGACGCTCGGCACGCGTTTCTTCACTTGGCGCCACGGCGAATTCGTCGGCGAGGACTCCGGGGGCAACCGCTACTACCAGCAGCCGAGCCGCGGGCGCCGCTGGGTTGTCTACAAGGGCGACGCCGAACCCTCGCGGATTCCTCCCGGCTGGCACGCGTGGATCCATCACCGGGTCGACGATCCGCCGGCGGCCTATCAGCCGCGCGAATGGGAGAAACCGCACCAGCCCAATTTGACGGGCACCGCGCAGGCCTATCGCCCGCCGGGATCGATCCTCGGTCCGAAGCCGCACACGCCGGGCGAGCCTGATTACGTGGCCTGGCGGCCGTAGAGCGCCGGAAGCTTCCGGTCAGGCAAGCAAAAAGGGCGGCCTCTCGGCCGCCCTCTTTTTTGCGATCAGGTCCTAGTGGCCGCGGCCACCGGAGCCAGAGCCGCCACCGCCGCCGCCCGAGCTTCCGCCGCCACCACCCGAGCCGCCACCTCCGAAGCCGCCCGAGCCCCCGCTTCCGCCAGAACCGCCCTGGCCGCCAGAGCCGCCACTACCGCCTTGGCCGCCGAAGCCGCCGCTGCCGCCAGAACCGCCGGAGCCGCCCTGACCGAAGCTTCCGTTGTCGCCTTGGCCGCCGTTGCCACCAAAGCCGCCATTGCCGCCCTGGCCGCCAGAGCCGCCGCTGCCACCAGAGCCGCCCTGACCGCCGAAGCTTCCGTTGTCACCTTGGCCGCCCGGACCACCTTGACCGGTGAAGCCGCCATCGGGACCCGCGCCGCTCTGACCGCCCGGCGGTCCGTCATTGAAGTTCTGCGTGTTGTCGGGCGGCGTCTGCGAGCCGGTGTGATGGTGCAGCGGATCATCCGGATCGTCGGAGCCGGGACCGGGTTTGTCCTGATTGCTTGGCGGATTGAACGAGTAGTTCGGCGTGCCCTGCCCTCCCGGCCCGGCCCCGCCGTCGGGGCCCTGCGGGCCGCCGGGACCCTGCCAGCCGTTAGGTCCGCCTGAGCCGCTCGGGCCATCACCGCCGAAGCCCTGCGGGCCCTGCTGGTTCTGGTGGCTGGGCGGATCGAACGAATAGTTCGGACCTTGCTGCTGATGCCCGTTCGGTCCGTCCTGGTTCGAATAGCCTTGCGGGCCGCCCTTGCCGTTCGGACCGCCAAATCCAACCGACTTCCCGTTCGGTCCCTGCGGCCCCTTCTTGCCGTTCGAGCCGTCGTAACCGTTCGGTCCGCCGAATTTGCCCTGCGGCCCGTTCCAGTCTCCTCCGCTGCGGTTGTCCTTGCCGCCCGGCCGGCCGCCGTCGCGGTCCCACTTGCCCCCGTCCTTGTTGCCGTTGCTCCAGCTGAAGCCGCCCTTCGGACCCTTGTCTCCGGGTCGGCCGCCGTCATAGCGCCCGTTCGGGCCATCGTTGCCGTCAGGCTTCTTGAAGCTCCAGTTGGAGCCGCCGCCGAACGGACCGTTGCCCGGGCCATCCTTGCCGAAGGAGCCCTTGCCGTAGTTGCCGGGCCCATCCTTGCCGAACGGTCCGTCCCGGTGGCCGGGCCCGTCCTTGCCCGGACCCTTGCCGTACCTGTCGAAACCGTCCTTGCCGAACGGTCCGTCCTTGTGGCCGTCCCTGCCGAACGGTCCGTCCTTGTGGCCGTCCTTCCCGAAGGGGCCGTCCTTGTGCGGACCGAAGGGACCGTCGTTGTGATGCTTGCCCGGCTTGTCGCCGCGGCGATCGAAATCCTTGCGATGGAAGTCCGGCCAGTCCTTGCCATCCTTGTGCGGGCCGAACTTGCCGAAGGGCCCGTCGTAGTGGTGCTTGCCCGGCTTGTCGCCGCGGTGACCGAAATCCTTGCGGTGGAAGTTCGGCCAATCCTTGTGCGGGAACCACGGCCAGCCCTTGTGCGGGAAGTCATGCGGCGGCTTGTGGTGCGGCGGATGATAGTCGCACTTCGGCGGCGGAGGAGGCGGCGGGGGTGGTGGCGGTGGCGGAGGGGGCGGCGGCGGTGGAGGATTGTCGCCGCTCAGGATCGGCGTTTCCGCGCGGATCGAACCGCAGCCCGACGTGTTGACCTGGAATTCCGGCAAAAGGCCGCGCTGGTTGTCGTTGCTCGAGTAACGGAAGTCCCGCAGCAGCTGCATGTTGCGGTCTGCCACCGAAGTGACGCGGCGCAGCGGCCGCCCCGGATCGAACGTCGCCAGGCTGCAGCCGCCCTGGATGGTGACGCATTCGCGCCGGCGATCGGGACCCTGCTGACGCTTACAGACATCGGCGGCGCCGCTGTAGATGACCACGCCGCGCTCGACGTTGACGTCGATCTCGGTGCCGCGCACGCCGATGGTCGCGGTCGGGGTGGTGATCGAATAGGCGTCGTGCCGGCTATTGCCGGAGATGAAGCGGAACGCGCCCTTCAGCGCGTTGATAGAGAGCTTGCGGGCCGTGTTGTCGTCGGAAAAGACGAAGGCATCGATCGTCAGCCGCGAATTCGGCCCGACGACCAATCTCGTGTCATCGCGGAATTTGACCTGAGCCTGTCCGATCGCGCCGGTGACGATAACGTCGCCGGAAAAAACGGGGCTCTCCTGGGCCAGCACCCGCTGGCCGCCGGTCCCATCGGCTTCGGCCTGCTGCACGACCGCAAGCGCAACGCCGCTCGGCGTCGCTGCCCAGCCGGGAGCGGTCGAAAACGCAAAAAGCACGCAGGCGAGGCCGAGACCCCGCGCAACACCTGGACGCAACGCCGCCACGACGCAACTCCGGCCAACCACACGGCCGCATCTGGCGCCACTTATAACCGAGATTTACGCTTTGTTTACTGGTGATGTTCGGATTCGGTTAACCGTAAGACTGCCCATTTCGCGTGCAAATGGAAGAAGACTACCCCGCGGCGTCGTCGCTCTCGCCGACCCACTCTATCAGTGGTTGCCGCCGCCGGGGTTTTGAGATCCGCCGGACGACGAGTTGTTGTGCGCGGCGCCCTGTCCCGGATTTGTGCCGTCCGCAAACCCGTTATGGTTGGTCGGTCCGGACGGCTCCGGCGGTGGTGGCGGCGGAGGGGGTGGTGGTGGCGGCGCCGCTACGGGCAAGGCCGGCGGCACGATCGAACCAGTGATCTCCGGCGCGGGAAGCGCGGCCCGCCGCGTTTCGCAATTGGAAGAGTCGACACGGAAGTCCTGTCGCAGCCTCGCCTGCGAAGCGACGTAGGGAAATCTCGTCTCGAGGATCCGTCGCCGTTCATCCGTCGCAAGCTGGCGCAACGGCCGCGCACGGTTGGCCACGACAACACTGCACGCGCCGCTGACCACCACGCAGCGGCGACCCGGCTGGCAGATGCGCGCTTCGCCGCTGAACAGAGCGAGGTTCAGCTCGCCCCCGGCAGTCACCGAGAAGTCGAACTCGGTGCCGCGCACGCCGATGGTCGCGGTCGGCGTCGTGATCTCGTAAGCGCTTTTGCGGCTGGACCCCGTGATGAAGCGAAAGGCGCCGCGCAACGCGCTCAGCGACACCTTCTTCGCGGTGGTCTTGCTGTCGTAGACATATTCGTCGACGACCATGCGCGAGTTCGGACCGACCACCAGCTTGGTATTGTCGTCGAGGCGAATTTGCGCTTCACCGGCGCCCGCTGTGCTGATGACGTCGCCCTGAAAGACCGGCCCGGATATCACCAACATGCGGCGACCGGCCGAGCCGCTCGCCTCGCTCGCCGGCACCACCGCCACGACCGTGCCGCTGTGCTCGGCCGCCCTTGCCTGCGCCAGGAGCGGTAGCACAAGAGCGGCAGCGGCAAGAGCGACGATTGCGTTCCTCTGCATCGGGTACTCCACTCTGTCAGCGGACCGCCGGAAACCCCTCTCTCGTCATGTCGTATAGCAGTTTTGGCCCTCACCGGGCGATGTCTCATCGCCCGTTCAGGCAACGTCTCAGCCGCGGATGCCGATCGTCGCGGTCGGCGTCGTGATCTTGTAGACGTCCTTCGGGCTGTTGCCGCTGATGAAGCGGAAGGCGCCACGGAGGGCGCTGATCGAGACCTGGCGCGCGCTATTGTCCTTGTTGAAGACGAAAGCGTCGATCACCAGGGTCGAATTCGGTCCCACCACCAGCTTGGTGTTGTCGCGGAACTTGATCTGCGCCTGCCCGATCTGGTCGGTGTTGATCTTGTCGCCGGAATAGACCGGGTTCGCCGGCATCAGGATCTTCTTGCCGGTCTTGGCGTCGATCTGCGCCTGCTGCACCACGGCGACCACGATACCGTCGGGATCGGCGTGCGCCGCGGGCGCGATCATCACAGCGACGCCCAGCGCGGCAAGTCCTGCCAAAGTCTTGTGCATCGTTTTCATGGCCGTCATCCCCCGAAAGACTGGCCGCCCACCACAAGCAGCCAATTATAGACGGAGAAATGGGGTTCGCCGAGATGGTTTTTCCAGAGGAGGCCTGTGACACCTGTCACAAGGCATGCGCACTCACCTGGCGCAGGCGCGCAAGCCGCTTCAGCCGCGCCCACAGTCCATATCGGGCAATGTGGGCCGCATAGGCGCGATACTGCGGGTCTTGGGAAAGGTGCCGCTCTTCGGTGATGGCGCGCAGCACATAGACGCCATTGAACAGCAGCAGCATGGCCGAGTGGCGGACCGCACCCTCGATCCCGGCGCTGGTCAGGAAGGGCATCGAGATCATCCACCAAGCGAGATTCTTGGTGAGATAGGCCGGGTGCTTCATCCAGCGGTAGGGCCCGACCGTGATGATGCCGCGGTTGGTGAGGTTGGAGAAGCGCAGGCCGAAGGAGACGGTGGCCCAGACATAGATGACGAGCAGGAAGAGGATCGTCCCGCCCCACAGCAGCTTGAGCGCGGGCAATTGTCCCAAGACAACGTCCCAATGGTAGCCGGCCGCGTCATAGGTGACATATGCGCTGGTGACGCGGTTGATCGGCGGATAGCAGATGAGACAGGCCATCCAGCCGAGCACGGTCGGCTCGACGCTGCGGATCTGCGTGTCGAGCAGCCGCAAGGTGAGCGCGTAGCCGACGCAGGCGAAGAGCACGTCCACGCCGAAGAGCACGTCCTGCGCCAGGTTGTCCCAGGCGAGGAACAAGGCGAGGTCACCAGCCTCGATAGCCTTCGCGATGTTGCCGACGCTCGAGCAGAGATAGACGAACATCAGGGGCAGGAAGAAGCCCTTCACCGCCCAGCCGAGCGCGTGCTGCTGCATGGCGTTAAGGTCGTGTGGCACGCGGCCGCAAAGCACGAAGGCGCCGATCTCGGCATAGACGTCTTCTGGCTCCCGCTGCCGCCGGTCAACAATGGCGACGTAGACCGGCGCTGCGACGATGAAAGCCGGAGCGCAAACCGCGACCGCCGCGAAAAACGGGGCGTAGTAACCTTGCTGATACTCCGCCAGCAACCAGTACGCGGCTGCGATGACGCCGATCGTCACCGCCAGGCCGGTGAGCTTGCGGGCAATCCGCGCGACATCGAGTGGCCGCACGGCTTTCGACGCAAGCGCGCTACCCCGCCGCAGCAAGAGATCGGCGGCAATCATGGCGCCGGCGGTCCCGCAGACGATGCCCAGCGCCGTCAGGTGAACCGGCAGTCCGCTCCGTGTAAAGCAAATGAAGGCCAGTACTGCACCGAGGAGCCCGGCAAAGCCGGTGGAGAGTGCGGTCGCCGACCGTGGGCAGTCCCTTCTATCGGTGTGAAGCGCGGCTCGCGGCGCGCCAGGACCCACATGCTCGTCGATCAGGCTATGCATCGTTTGCGGTGCTTCACTTTCGGCTTGGCCTTAGGGATTCTCGCCACTCGTCCCGCCGCTGGTCGTCCCGCCGCTGCCCGACTCTCCGCTCGTCCCACCGCTGGTGTTGCCGCTGGTGTTGTCCCCGCTGGTCGAGCCGCTGGTGCCGCTGCTGCTACTGTTGCCGCCACTGCTCTGCCCGCTCGTGCCGCTGGTGCCGCTGGTATTGCCGCTGGTGTTGTCTCCGCTGGTCGAGCCGCTCGTACCGCTGCTGCCGCTGGTGTTGTCGCCGCTGCTGCCGCTGCTGCTGCTGTTGCCGCCGCTGCTCTGGCCGCTCGTGCCGCTGGTGTTGTCGCCGCTGGTCGAGCCGCTCGTACCGCTGCTGCCACTGGTGTTGTCGCCGCTGCTGCCGCTGCTGCTGCTGTTGCCGCCGCTGCTCTGGCCGCTCGTGCCGCTGCTCTGGCCGCTGGAGGTGATCTTGCCGCCGGTGCCGCTACTGCCACCGCTGCTGGTCACGCCGCTGCTGAGCGAAAGTGCCGAGTACCAGGGAGTGTCGCTGCCGGTAACACCGGCACAAGCGCGCTCGCAAAAGGCGGTGTTGCGCGCGCAGAACCCGCCAGCCGCCCAGTCCGCAGCAGCGCAATCAGCGCCCGGCGCGGCAGCCGTCGCCGGCGTCAGCAACGCGTTAAGCCCGGCACCTGCCATGGCGAGGACAGGCATAGCCAGGGCGGTCCGAAGCAGGAACGTCCGGTTGAACGGGATCATGGGAGGCCGCTCCATTGTTGCTGATGCAACCATTAGGAGACGGAGCGCAAAGCGGCATCCACCGTTTGGTGGACGAGCAGGCCGGGCCTATAGTCCGGCCAAATGGATCGTCATTCAGGGGCCGCTGAATGGGTTCGCCAGAACGACAGCAGCACTCCTCAGCCCGGCAGGCGAAGCCCGGCCCGCTATCGAGGGCAGCCGCTGAGCGGCTTTCCGACCTCATCGGCGGCATCTACGATTGCGTGCTCGATCCGCGAAAGTGGAACGCAGTGCTCGAGGCTACTTGCCGCGAGTTTTCCTTTGCCGGCGCGATCCTCAGCGTGATCGGCCTGCGTTCGGGCATGGGCATTCTGCAGGCGTCCTTCGGCTTCGAGCCGGACACGCTCGCCCGCTCCTCCCAGATGGCGGCCGAGGCCATCGCGATGTGGGGTGGTTACGAGCGTATCCAGCAATATCCGATCGACGAGCCCATCGTCCTTTCGCAGGCGGTCGGATACGAACACTTTCACCAGAACCGGTATTACCGCGAGTGGGGGCAACCGCTCGGACTGATCGATCAGGTCGCGATGGCGGTCGCTCGCGACCCCGCCATCGTCGGCACTGTCGGGCTTGGCCGCCATGAGTCTGCGGGCGTGATCGGTCCGGCCGAGGTCGACGGCTTGCGGCTGCTGGCCCCGCATTTCCGGCGCGCCGTCATCATTGGCAACCTGCTCGACATGAAGACGATCGAGGCGGCGACCTTTGGCACAATCCTCGACGATCTCGCCTTCGGCATCGCGCTGGTGGACGACAATCTCGGCATCGTCCACGCCAACCGCGCAGCGCAGGTGATGCTGCCCGCGCGCGATCCGATCGGCTCGGAGAACGGCATGCTGACCCTCGCGGACCGCAGCGCCCATACGGCGCTGCAGCGGGCCGTCCGGCAAGCCGCTGACGACGATGCCGCTCTCGGCGCCAGGGGCATCGGCATACCGTTGAGGCGCGCGGAGGGTGAGGCGCTGGTCGTTCATGTCCTGCCGCTGCGCCGCGGCGAACTCAGCCGCGGCGTCACCCAGCGGGCGACCGCCGCCGTCTTCGTCTCGCCGGCCGCCGCACCGCCGCACATGCCAACCGACGCGCTGGCCCTGCTCTATGACCTCACCCCGGCCGAGGCTCGCATCTTCGAGCTTGTGGTGGCGGGCGTCACCCCGTCGGCGATCGGGCAGCGTCTCGGCATTGCTCCCAGCACCGTCAAGTCGCACCTGCTGCACCTCTTCGAAAAGACCGGCTGCCGCCGCCAGCTCGACCTCGTCAGGCTTGCGGCGGGCGTTTCGCTCCCGGTCTAGGCACACCGGCCCGGGGGCCAATCTCATCGCTCGGCTTCTCGTGTCAGGGCGGCGTAGCCCAGGAAGCCGAGGAGATTGTGCCGGATGATGTCGATCTGCACTTCCTGGCGCCCGACGCTCGCGAAGAACGCTCCGCTCGGGTGGAAGAAACGGAGCTGGCGGGAAAGTAGCTCACCGGCATTTGCCAGTGCCGCGCCCCCGGGCTCCATGCGTCCAGCCGCGTTGAGCATCCGCGCATAGGCCAGCGTGCCCTCGGTCAGGCAAGCGATGGGGGTACTTTCCCCGGCTTCCGTGATCGCCCGATCGCCAAGCGCGGTCGCGTTCAGTTTCTCCGCGTAGTCGAACATCCACGGTTCGGGACGGATGCGCGCAAGCGCTTCGAGCGCGTAGAGCGTCCAGTGGGCCACCGTGCCGACGCCAAAATCGCGCCGGGCGAGCTGTTCGGCCGAGGCGTGGGCAAGGCCGAGATATTTCTCCTCTCCCGTCGCCTCTCCGATCAGCGCGAGCGCCATGATCGGCTGCCCGGCAAAGTTTTCCCCGCGCCGCGGATGCGGCGGGGCCAGCGGATCGGGACGGCGGATCTGGACGAACTCGCCGTCGCTGGCGCGTTGGGAAACGATGTGGTCCGCAAGGCGGACGGCGCGCTCCAGCCAGCCGCCGTCGCCGCTTCGCCTGGCCATCGCCAGGCAGGCAACGACGCCGAGCGCACTGCCGCCGAGCTTGATGAAGCCTTCGTCCATCACGCAGAGCGCGTTCGTGCGTCCGTACGGCCTGAAGATGCGCTCCGCCATGAAGCGTGTCGCGCGCCCGGCGGCATCGCCAATTTCGGGCATATCATCGGCGGCCAGCAGCAGGGCCCAGGCCGCGCCGATGTGGCGGATGGTGCTGTAGGCGCTGTCGGTAATCGACGGATCGGACAGGACGTAGCGATAGACGAAGCTGCCGTCCGGCTTCACCAGCTCGGCAAGGTGCTTCGCCGCCTTGCGCGCGACGGCTTCGGCGCGGCGCGGCTCGATCTTCAAGCGGCGGCTATCGCAGTCGCCGCGCTAGGGCGGGAACTGGTATGCAATGCCGATGCGCGCGGTAAAGGTCGAGAGGTGCGCCGTGTATTCGTCGCTGCCAAACGTGTAGGTCTTGTCCGCAAAGCAATCCCACAGCACCTCGGCGCGGCCGACCAGCGACGGGCTGAAGGCGACATCGACGCCTCCGCCGATCGTTCCGCCAACATAGGTACCGCCGACCGGAAGCGTCTCCTGCGTGACATGGAAGCCCGCCAGCGCGAGGCCGCCGGCAACGAACGGCATGATGTTGCCGTCGCCGATCGGCAGGCCGATGCGGCCGCGGAAATGTGCATTCCAGTCGAGATTATAGCCGAAGACATCATCCGCCTCGTCCGGGAGGATCGGGGGCGCCGGCTTGTTGATGTCACCGAAGCCGACATCGGCCTCGACGCCGAGAACCAGGTTGGGCGCCATCATCGGCGGGAAATTGTAGCCCGCATAGGCGCCGCTGATGAATCCGGAGGCGGTGCCAGCGACGGTAATATCTTCTGTGATCGTGACGTCTGCGTTGAGGAAGCCGCCATGCAGGCCGGCATAGAAGCCTGACCAGTCGAAGACCGGCGCCGCGGAATAGTCGGCAGCGTCCGCTGCACCGAGGGGAAGAATCGCCATGCCAAGCGCGGCAACGGACGTGAGCAGCACCTTTTTCATGAGATCGCCCTCGTGATTTGTGCCGATAGTCTAGCACCGTCGATCGCCAGCGCCGTTGCAGCGCAAGCACAATCGGCGGGAAAACCGCCCGTGCGATTCGCCTGCGCCGATGGTTCCGCCGATGCAACAAGCAGTCGCCGCAAGGCTCGGAAAAATCCCCCCAATTCTGTCCGCATGGAATTTGAACGACACCTCGCGTTGACGCTCCGAAGCGACTCGGCATAGCGTCACTCAAGCGTCATGGTGACGTTCCGGCAGCGCGTTGGGCGCCGGATTTTTCAATTCACAGCGTTGCGTTGAAGGAACTCGTGGCGGGCGTTTCGCCGTTCGCGCGGGAGAGGGCTTTTGTGCCCTTGAACGTGTCAGGAGCGGCGCAATTTTCCCCCTCGGGTGGGGCTGACAACGCGTCTCGGTAACACTATATTTAGTGCCTTCCCGGACAGTAGGCACAACCACTGGGGCCGTTAAGGCTCCGACCGGGTGCGGGGCGCGCAAGAAACAGAAGTCACCCGATTGGCGGCAATCGGGCCATGCCGATGACGGCGTGGACAATACGGGGCAAGGACAGATGCGAATCGAGCGGCGTTACACCAAGGCGGGCGTGTCGGCCTACGAGGGCATTCCCTTCCGCACGACCAAAAGCGAGATCAAGAACCCGGACGGGTCCGTGGTCTTCAAGCTCGACGGCATCGAGGTTCCCGAGTCGTGGAGCCAGGTCGCCAGCGACATCATCGCCCAGAAATATTTCCGCAAGGCCGGCGTTCCCGCGCGCCTGAAGAAGGTCGAGGAAAACGCCGTCCCCTCGTGGCTGTGGCGCTCCGTCCCCGACGAAGCCGCGCTGAAGGCGCTGCCCGAGACCGAGCGGCGCGTCTCCGAACACGATGCGCGCCAGGTTTTCGATCGCCTCGCCGGCACCTGGACCTACTGGGGCTGGAAGGGCGGCTACTTCAACGCCGAGGAGGACGCTCGCGCCTTCTTCGACGAGCTCCGCTACATGCTGGCCACCCAGAAGGCCGCGCCGAACTCGCCGCAATGGTTCAACACCGGCCTCCACTGGGCCTATGGCATCGATGGGCCGAGCCAGGGCCATTATTACGTCGACTACAAGACCGGCCAGGTGCACGCCTCGGCGAGCGCCTACGAGCACCCGCAGCCGCACGCCTGCTTCATCCAGTCCGTCGCCGACGACCTCGTCAACGAGGGCGGCATCATGGATCTGTGGGTGCGCGAAGCGCGCCTCTTCAAGTACGGCTCCGGCACCGGCTCCAACTTTTCGCGCCTGCGCGGTGAAGGCGAGCGGCTGTCCGGCGGCGGCAAGTCCTCCGGCCTGATGAGCTTCCTCAAGATCGGCGACCGCGCCGCCGGCGCCATCAAGTCGGGTGGCACGACGCGCCGCGCCGCCAAGATGGTGGTGGTCGACGCCGACCACCCCGACATCGAGCAATACGTCAACTGGAAGGTGAAGGAGGAGCAGAAGGTCGCCGCCCTCGTCACCGGCTCGCGCATCCTGGCGCAGCACCTGAAGGCGATCATGAAGGCCTGCGTCAATTGCGACGGGCCCGGCGATTCCTGCTTCGATCCGCAGAAGAACCCGGCGCTGAAGCGCGAGATCAAGGCCGCCAAGAAGGCGCAGGTGCCGCAGAACTACATCATGCGGGTGATCCAGTTCGCGAAGCAGGGCTACACCGACATCGACGTGCCGGTTTACGACACCGACTGGGACAGCGAGGCCTATCTCACCGTCTCCGGCCAGAACTCCAACAACTCGGTGCGCGTCACCGACGATTTCCTGCGCGCGGTCGAGAACGACGGCGACTGGAAGCTCACCGGCCGCATCAGCGGCAAGGTGATGAAGACGCTGAAGGCGCGCGAGCTGTGGGAGACGATCGGCAACGCCGCGTGGCAGTCGGCCGACCCCGGCATCCAGTTCCACACCACCATCAACGACTGGCACACCTGCGCCGCCTCGGGCCCGATCGTCGCGTCGAACCCGTGCTCGGAATACATGTTCCTCGACGACACGGCGTGCAATCTCGCCTCGATCAACCTGATCGAGTTCGCCGACGGCGACCACCGCTTCCAGGTCGAGTCCTTCGAGCACGCCGTCCGCCTGTGGACGATCGTGCTCGAAATCTCGGTGATGATGGCGCAGTTCCCGGCGCGCCGCATCGCTGAGCTCTCCTACGAGTACCGCACGCTCGGCCTCGGCTACGCCAATCTTTCCAGCACATTGGGATCCTAAGCTTAGAATTCCACGTGGACAAGTTGTCGC